>BNJU01003724.1_pt1 | contig 53562 bp, 67 predicted proteins | sample 8539281 | NCBI WGS metagenome assembly BNJU01 (sample SAMD00202456, study PRJDB9452) | human saliva metagenome | isolation source: human saliva | place: Japan | reverse complement strand
AAGGCCGCCGACGTCTGCGTGCCCTGACAAGCAACTGACTTCATGTGGTCGCTAAGGGGCATCTAGTATAACAACTATACAAATTTCCAGGTATAATTACCGGTAAAATGCGACGCACAGGCTCAAAGTGAGAGGTGTGGACGCATGGCCGACAAGACCCCAGCCCCTTCTGAGATATCCCTTAACGTATCTCCAGACAACGAGGCGGCCTCAGCTGAGTCCGACACTGTGGCTGCAGATTCTCCACCACGGCGGCATCGACGACTATTGAAAGCGATCTCATCCAAGTATTCTGGTGTCCGCCGACTAAGGGACTTCGGGCACGCCACAGGGGCAGGCTCATCGTGGCTGGGGCGATGTCATTGTTCCTCGGTATATTCTCAAGCGGATTTCTGACGGGCTGGATGGTCAAGGAAGAGGTCGCGGTTCGCAGTTCCGAGCCAAGACCGACTGTCGTTGAGATTCCGGTTCTCGACACTCAGGCCGATTCCCGTGTCCCTGATGTGCGCGGGATGGAAACAGCTGTTGCCAAGCAGGCTCTGGCAGACCTTGATATTGACCCGAACGCAGTCACGATCCGCGAAGTTGAATGGGCCGGCACTCCGGGAATCGTCGTTGCACAAGAGCCGGTCGGCGGTGAACAGGGTGACAGGGGTCGTTGACGCTCTCCGTATCCAAGCAGGCGAGTGTTCCAGAGGTGACGGGAAAGAAGAAGAAGGACGCCATCGATGCCCTCCAGGCACTGGGGGCCGAAGTCACCGTCACCGAACAGTACAGTGCCAGCGCCACTACCGGGACGGTTCTCTCGGTATCCCCACAGGTTGGTTCCCCACTTGACAGCAACGTCCAACTCGTCGTGGCCGAATCAGGAGGATCGATCCTGCTGAGCTCTGTCAACACAGCAGGTTCGGGATCATCGTGCTCGACGGACACCAACGTTTCCATGAATGGAACCTCATACAAGGAGGCACTGGCCTGCTCGGGAGGCTTCAGCAACAAGGAGAGCACGTACGCATGGGTTCTGGGGCGCCACGCCTCCACATTATCAACGACCGTCGGCCTGGCGGACTCAGGGAAAACCGATGCCACCGCCACTGTAAGGATCCTGGCCGACGGCAACGAGGTTGCACGTGCGGACGTGGCCTACGGAAAACCCGCAAAGGTTAACGCCGACGTTTCCAATGCTCTTCGACTTGAGATAGCCGTCTCCTCGAAGAACGGCGACACCGTATACCTGGGTGACGCCCTGGTCAAGGGAACGACCACCCAGATTGATCAGCTGGAGGCAGAGAAATGAAGCATCGTTTTGCAGTAATCATCACGTCCACCATTATGTGCCTCACGATGTTCGCCACTGCGACCCCAGTCTCCTTGGCAGCACCAAGCTCGCCGCCCAGCGCCGGTCCGAGCGTCTCAGCCGCAAGCAGCACCACCGCGATGCCGGCAGCGAAGGAACAGGCACCACTCGTTCTCGTCGTAGACGTCTCCGAGTCCATGACTGAGAACGACTCGAGCGGCCGGAACAAGCTGAGCTCAGCCAAGAAGACCATGTCAGCCCTCGTTCAGGGAAGACCGGAGTCGACGGATCTTGGGGTCTGGACCTACCCAGGTGGAACCACGTCCGGAGAATGCGCTCCTGGATCGTGGATTCCGGGACTCCAGCCGGATCAGCATCCCGACCCCACCGATGTTGACGCTCACATTCGTCAGCTCACGGCGAGCGGCAATACTCCAACAGGCCCCGCCCTCAGAGGGGTTGTCGACAGCCTTAAGCAGAAGGGTTTCACCTCCGCCACGCTGCTGCTGATTTCCGATGGCGAGTCCAACTGCGGAGAGCCTCCTTGCGAGGTTGCCAAGAGTATTGTTGACGAGGGATTCGCACTTTCTGTTCCCTCCATCGGATTCACCATTTCCGACAAGGGTCGAGACGAACTCACATGCATATCCCAGGCGACCGGCTCCAGCTATCGCGAGGCCGATAACGCGGATCAGCTCATTAAGGAGCTCTCCCAGTATGAGCAGCGAGACCTGGAAGTGAGTGTTGAAGCTCCCACTCGCATCAGACAAGGGGCGAATGCGGCGATCACTGCCACTATCAAAAATTCCTCGCACTACACGGTGACGAACATCAGGGCAGCGATCTCTATTGACCCAGGGACGTCTCGTACGATCTTCCCGCTCATCCTCTCGCCGGTTCGACATCTTCCTGCACTGAAGGAAGGAGAGTCGACTCGGGTCACCTGGGCGGCGACTGGGGCCAGTGGTCAAACCGGAACGGCTGGTTGGAAAGTGGCTGTAGGCTCTCGTGACGCCGGATCAGTTCTCAAGACCGGCAAGGTCGAGGTTACCGATGAAGGACTCACCCTCAACGACGCCGGTCCTCTGCTTCAGGACGTGTCCGGGCCGGTGGTGGTGATCGGGGACTCCTTCTCCTCAGGAGAGGGAGCAGGAAGCTACCTGGACGAAGGAGAACCTACGTGCCACCGGGCGCAGACCGCCTACAGGGCGGTCCTGGGAGGCCGGCAGACGCATCTTATCGCCTGCTCCGGCGCGGTAACGGCTGATGTCACCGACAAGTCTCAGCACCCCTCGGAGCCACCCCAGGCCAAGGCCCTCCAGGACATCCCGGACAACCCGGGACTGGTGTACCTGACCATCGGCGGCAACGACATCCATTTTGGGGACATCGTCACGGGATGCGTCTTGGGCAACTGTACGGCCGACCGGGCGGAGATGACGCGTCGGCTCTCTGAAATCCCGCAGCGCAAGGAGTCGCTGAAGAAGACCTATCGTGCCGTCATGAAGGCGGCTAACACCCGGGAGCGCGTTAAGAAGCGACAAGGCAAAGTGGCTCGCTGATTGTCTCGCCCTACCCGGACCCATTGTGGGAGAAGGAACAGGAAACTGTGCCACCGTGATGCCCAACGTCTCTCTGTCGCCATCCGGATCTCTTACGGACGCCAGATCCTCACCCTGCTCAACCGCACCGTCCGTGACGCAGTCACCGAGGCTCTCAAGGAGGGCTACCCGGTCTACTACGCGCAGGACGTCGTCGACCTAGCCAAACCGGAACCATACAATCTGCAACAGCGATTCCTATTTCGTGAAAGTCAACCTACAAAACTACGTTCATGATCATAACGAACTCTTTCATCCCAACATTTCCGGGCACGAGGCCTGGGCTCAGTCGCTGATCGCCTGGTCTCAGACCAGGAGGCTCAGGTTGTCAACGACGACTGCCGGAGGAGGGAGGACTGCGATCCGCGCCGCCGGCGGCCTGAAGCAGCTGGGGCGGGCGGTGCAATCACCTGGACCATGCCCCGAGGCGCTCGGCTCCAGCCACTGGCAGCCGACGGCAGTGCCTCCCGACAAGTAACGACCACGACGGTGCGTATGGTGACACCCTCACCCTCACTGTCACCGGTGTCAGCCCGGGCAGCACCGTTACCGTCACAGTCCATTCCGACATCCAGACCCTGGGAACACTCATCGCTGACGCCAACGGCAAGGCGAGCGGGACTTTGGCTCTGACGGCGGACCTTCCCTCAGGAAGCCACACGTTGGTACTGGAAGGGCTCAAGGAGGACGCACAGATGGGCTACTACGAGGTTCCGCTCTCCGTGCGAGAGACGAGTGGATGGCTGGTGCTCCTGGCGTACGGCATTGCCCTCCTGCTAATCGCGGGTGGCGCCATGACCTTGGTGCTCAGCAGGCGCCGTCGTCATCATCTTGGGTCAGCTCCAACGGCCTCATCCACTCCATCCACGTCAGTTGCAGCGGACGTCGTTGATCCGGAAGGTGCAGATGACACATCCGAGGGGGACGCCGACACAGAGGAAAGTTCCTCGTAGCTACTCCACACAATGCGGCCTGGACTTCCCGTAACTGGGGAGTCCAGGCTGTCGATGGGGAACCTTCCCGGTCGGCTCAGCCTCTCCTCACAGCCGGCAGGCCAGCAGCGAGGAGACGAGGATGGCGCGCGCCCCGACCTCGTGAAATCGTCCATGACCCGGTTCATATCGGCTCGCGGGACCATGCGCGTACCGCCACCCAGTCGGGGTTCTGCAGGGGGAGACGGTGGGGACTCGATGCCCGGGGTGAGGCCGTCGCCAGGTGCTGAGCTTGTTCATGGGGATGTCGTAGTCGACGAGCACGTAGGCGCGGGCGCGCAGCACCCCCTCCAGCCGCCGTACGAGCGTGGCCAGCCGGGCTCTGCGCGGAACTGCTCGGTGGTGATGAGCACGGCCTCGCTGACGAGGATCGGGTCTCCCCGAAGGTCTCCAGGCCGGCGGCCCGCAGCGTCGTGCCGGTCTCGACGACGTCGGCGATGGGTCGGCCACGCCCAGCTGGACGGAGGACTCCACGGCGCCGTCGAGGTGAACGGTCTGGGCGTCCACGCCCCTGGCAGGCCAGGTAGCTGCGCACCAGGACGTCGTGGAGGTGGCCACCCGGCGCCCGGCGACGTCGGTAAGGAGCTCATCGTGCCCTTGGGGCGGCAAAGCGGAAGGTGGGCGGGCGAAACCCAGGCAGGGTGCTCGACGGCGTCGACCCCGGGTCAAGAGCAGGTCGCGGCCGGTGATGCCGGCGTGGACGGTGCCCTGACCGACGTGAGACGGCGATGTCGCGCGGACGCAGGAAGAACAGCTCGACGTCGTTGAGCCTCGTCGACGAGACACGAGCTCACGGCCCGTGCGGCGGGTGCGGTAGCCCGCCTCGGAAAAGCATGGTGGCGGGATCGGACAAGGAGCCCTTGTTCAGGACAGCGATACGCAACACGGCGGTTCCTGATCTGTGGTGGGGGAGTCGAGTAGGAGCGCGAGGGGCCTGGGGGCCTACAGGTAGCGGTAGACGTCCTGGAGGCTGTAGCCCTGGCGACCATCATGACCTGGGCGTGGTAGAGCAGCTGGCTGATCTCCTCGCAGGCGGCTTCATCGGACTCGTGCTCGCAGGCCATCCAGGCCTCGGCGGCCTCCTCCACGAGCTTCTTGCCGATGAAGTGGACCCCACGGTCCAGCTCCTCCACGGTCCCGGAGCCCCTCAGGGGCGGGTGGCCTGCCTGTGCGCAGCTCGTCGAAAAGGTCCTCAAAGGTCTTCATGGGCCTAGGCTATCGGAAAGCCGGTGAGACACTGACCGACCGTTGTCCCATGACCTCTGTAAGACCGGGCCGGCTCGCAGCGCTCGGCACCGGTGCCTGCGACGGAGTCAGCCATCGTCGAGTGATGTCCTGCCCTGAGGTTTTCCACAGGGTGTCCTTAGGGGCTGGTTTGGAAGCGTTGGGGCAGGTAATGTCAATGCACCGTCTGGACGGGCAGTGTCGCCTGGCCGGGCGGGGTATGGAGTTGTTTCGGTGTCGAGGAGGCTTCCGTGATGAGTGCGTCCCTACGATCCGCTGCGCCCGCGGGCACCCGGAGTCCAGTAGCCGGCTCCGGTCGCTCGATCCCGCCAATGCAACGCTCCGCCGCGCACGATCGTCGAGCCGGGCTGCCCCTCGACGGCATCAGCAGGCACGCGGAGCAGGAGGCTCCGGCGGAAGGGCCGCAGGGGCCGAGCAGCCGACCAGGCACTCCAGATTCAGGCTTGGCCGTGCGCGACCGTTGCCCCCACTCAGATCGCGGCGGCCCTGGAGGCGAGCGGGCGGTCGAGTGAGGGACCTGTTGGTGGGGCGCATGGCTCGACCCAGGGCCCGGTCTGGTTCTCGTTTCGGGCACCGGAGGGGTGTGGCCGGGTTGGTGGCGGTGTGCGTGCTGGCGCTGGGGGTGGCGGCCTGCTCAGTGAAGGACGCCAAGGCTGAGGCCAGTGCGAGCGCCAGTGCCAGCGCGTCGGCGGCCATTGCTCGGGCTGAGGGCATCGCTGACGCCAGCGCGGGTGCGACCGCCTCCGCAGAAGCGCCCTGACTCCTGAGGCTGCGCGCCAAGCGCGATGCCGCCCTGGCCGAACCAGCCCCGGCCAAGCCCCGCAGATGAACAGAGGAGGCGCCGAGGGCGCAGCAGCCAGCGTCGGCTACTTCCTCGACCTCTGCCGCTACGCCTTCATGACCGGCGACACCAACGAGGGTTGAGCTCCATGAGCGAGAACGGATGCGTCTTCTGCAAATCGGTGATCGACAGCAAACGATCTTCACTAAAGGATGGAGGATGGTCAAGTAAGTGAGACCAGGACGTCACGAACGTCGGGTACTACGACAAACTCGAAGGATATGATTACAGCCGAATCGAGTCGACCATAAACTACGGAGAAATGACCTCTTATTCATCGAGGAAAGTTGGGGAAGAGTGTCGCACCTCCCATCGAAGGACAGAAAGTACGTTCGCTGTAGGGTATGTCGACGGGCGCGATGGACGATCCGGGGAAGGTGAAGTACTGCAAAATGAGACGTATACCTTCCTATTACTGCCTATCTGGCTATCATTGACATTATTTGTTTTCGGTCGAAGCTGCCGCTCTGGCATCTGATTTGCGACAATACGGGGAAACGGTAAGACTCTTCAGGAATCTAATGTTCAGTTGAGGTGCAAAACAACTGCAGGTGACTCGACTACAGTTTACCGGAGATAGCAGGTAACCATCAGATCCCCATCATCAGGAGAGGCTTCATCGGTTCTCCAACCGTTCAGGCTTCGGATCCGTCGTTGTGGGAGGAGCAGTCTCATCAGGAGTGCTCGCCTGAGAAAGGACGCCTACGGGCTGGACAAGTACAGGTGCAACCTGGCCACCCTCCACCGCCCCGGCCAGCCCGACCAACCCACCACCGGTGGTAGCCTCGTACGGTCACGATCACTACTCGCCAGGCCGCCACACTGATCGCCTCCGGCTCGGGCATCACGCGTCAGCCCCCAGGCCCCAAGGTCATCATCTCCAAGGCCTTCATCGTCTCACCAACCCCACCGTGCGCTACCAGACCACCACCATCCTGGGCACCTCCATCGAGGTGGGAGTTCACCCCACCTCCTACACCTGGGGCTGGGGAGACAGCACCACCACAACCACCACCGACCCCGGCGCCCCCTACCCCCACCAGACCGTCACCCACCACTACCAGCACACCGCCACCGGCGTCACCACCACCCTGACCACGACCTGGACCACCAGGTACCGCCCCGCCAGCGAGGCCAGTGGCGGCCCATCGAGGGCACCATCACCACCACCGAGACCTCCACCCCACGACCTGGTCCGCGTCATCACCTACCTCACCGACGACGCAGAAGAAGCCCAGGGCCACTGACCCCACACCAGCACACGCGCCGCACCCCAGACCACCAGGCTCACTCCGACCGGTGTCTACAGGCGGCGACTACACACGCACCCACCCAGCCCGACAACCATCGCACTCTGGCACATATGCGCCGGGCCAGAGCCCCACAGGCCGCACACCAGCCGACGGACACCTAAAAGTCGCTAAACGTGACACCGAGGGCGCACGCGCACCGACAGCACCCCACTCGGTCCCGGATGGCGGCGCGCCGGGCGCCCTGGGGCCGCTGTCCCCATCGCCACCGATCCGATGAGCAGGGCTGAGGACGACGATCATCAGCCAACGCTCGGGGAACTGGTGAGCGATACTCATCCAGCCCCAGGGGCCAGCCGCCACAACCAGGTGGCCGCCAAGACCTCGTTACCGCCGATGAGCAGCCCCATGATGACCAGGATGATGTTGAGGGACGATCGCCACGACGATCCGGGTGCTCAGAGCCACCGCCAGGGCTGACGGCCGCGATCGTGAAGGCGACAGCCGGCATCACCATGACCCCGTAGACCGTGCCGGTCACCGCCGGCAGGGTCGGGTCGGTGCTGGGTCAACGTGTCGCCCAGGACCGTCATGCCCCAGGAGGCAGCCCAGGACCGGGATGAGGAAGAACCCACTCAGGACCGCAGCTGGGGTCAGGATGGTCCCGGCACCTCGGCGGGTGATGAGCGCACGCCAGGCAGGTTGGAGACGTCCCACCGTGATGCCGACGAGGGGCTGCGGCAACCGGCACTCCCATGAGGCTCGAGGCTCTGCCCGTACCCAGGTGGGATACACGGCGTGGAGGACCCCCAGGAAGGCGAGCAGCAGGACCGCCAGGACCACCCACGATCCAGGGCAGAACGCCGGCCATCGCCAGGACGGCACTGCGCGGCCCCGGGAACACGGGCCATGCGGGTGGTGGGCGTGGCTCGACGAATCGGGATGCTTTGGGCCGCGCGCCTGGGGCCTGCTCCGTGAGCTGCACCGAGACGGTCTCCGACTGATCGTCAGCGGCATCCCTTCCGCCAGGAAGCAGCCTGCTGAGCCGGGAGAACCGACGACGCCGAGGACCCCGGCACCACCGGAAGCCCGCAGAGTACGGCCGGTCCGGCACCGGCCAGGGGTCAGGCCGATCGTCAGCAGGAAACCCGGGCAGGGGCGGGTAGCCCCACACCGGCGAGTCCGCCTCGAGCAGCACGCTGCCGTGAACGCCCAGCAGGGGCAGCAGGACCCCTCGCCGTCCAGGCCCACGGGAGCATCCACCAGTCTGCTCCGCTCGGCCTGGACCACGCCCGCCACGGACCAGACGGACCGAGGGCAGGGGCGACCCCGACGAAACAACTCGCAGCGTGGAAGGCTGCCATGCCCCAGGCGCAGGCGCCGGTGACGACGATCCCACATGTGGGTGGCGAACAGCAGGTACCGGTCCCAAGGACCCCAGCCGTTGCCGACGATGAGAGCGTGCCCCACCACCGGGGCGACCAGCGCCACCCTGGCGAACCAGCGCGGACAGGCTCAGGGACCACGAGGCGGGCACTCGCCACCCGGCGCGGCGCGACGGCGCGCCATGCCGTCCCACCTGACGCACCGCTGCTCACGCCACTGGGCCATCGCCCCGGTCAGCAGCCCCAGAGGCACCGCGAAGCCCCCGGCATACATATGCATCCACGCCAGAGCATTGCCGTTCCACTGGAGCTCCTTGACCACTCCTGAGGAGATTGAGGCGTTCGCCAGAATGATGGTGTGAACGGTGAAGATGAGAGTCGCCCCGATCACGCCCCAGGTGAAGGTGCGCCGACTGCGGGTGAGCTCGGCGCGCACCAGGTCCCACAGGCCTACTCTCACCTTTGCCGTCCCCTGTGCCTTCACCCGGGTCTGCGGCTGCAACGGTGCTCATGCGCGCCCTCCCGTCCCGGCAGGGCGTCCGCTTCCGGTGACTGCCGCCAGGAATGCCGCCTCCATGGCCCGTTCGTCATCGGCGTCGGCGAAGTCGACCAACGGACCCTCGTAGACGAGGCGGCCGGTTGCCAGGACCCCGATGTCGTCGCTCATGCGGGCGATCTCGCCGAGCTGGTGGCTGGAGACGACGACGGTGCGGCCCTCGTCAGCCAGGTTCCACCGAGATCGCGCAGCTCGATAATGCCCTGAGGATCCAGTCGTTCTGAGGGCTCGTCGAGGATGAGGACCTCCGGGTCGGTCAGAAGCGCCATGGCCGGGGACAGCGCACCTTCATACCGGTGGAGAAGGAGCCGGCACGCTTCCTGCCGACTCCAGCCAGCCCGACACGCTCCAGGAGCGGGGCGATGGCCTGCGGCGAGTGCCGGTCAGACAGCAGTGGACGAGCAGGTTGCGTCGCGCGGACAGGCTGGGGAAAAAGGGCGGGGCCGTGATGGAGGCACCCACCTGGGCCAGGCTGCGACGGGGAGAACGGAGGCCCCTGAATCTCCACCGCCCGGCGTCGGGTGTGGGCAGCCCCAGGGCGATGTTGAAACGTGGTCGACTTGCCCGCCCCGTTGAGGCCAGGCAGCCCGTAGGCGCGACAGGGATGAGGCCGACAGGTCCAGATCGGCGAGGACCTTCTGGCGACCGAAAGACTGGAAATCCCGGCGAGCCTCAGGCGGGGCGTCAGGCCGACGGCGTGGGTAGGGGAGGAGGTGATGATGTACGGTGGCTGTCATGGCCTCATGCTCCTGCGCACCAGTACCTACGGATCCCACCAGGGATACAGTCCGCATCTGCTCCCACTCCTGTCTCCTCCCTGGAGGAGGCTACCGCAGCTGGACGGGTCCCGTGGTCAGGGCGTAGATGACGAAGCTCTGCCGGTTGTGCAGCCGTCTTGCCCGAGGATCGTCTTGACATGGGACTTGACCGTCGACTCAGCCACATGGAGCCGTTCACCGATACTGGCGTTACTCAGCCCCTGGCACACCAATGCGAGTACGGCGTCCTCTCGGCCGGTGAGAGCCTCGTAGGGGCCCGACGGCGCCCCCACAACGGGCACGGCCCCATCGGTCGGTGCCGACGGGAGAGCCGACGACGGCGGGGCATCAGACCCGAGTACCCTGCATCAAAGGTGCGCCCAGAACGGTTCCGGTGACGGCGGATCCAGCCAGGACCCTCCGCCGGCGACGACGCGGATCGCCTCAACAGCGTCGCCGGCTCGGCGTCCTTGAGGAGGAAAGCCGTGGGCCCCGGCCCCCAGCGCCGCCAGGACGAGGTCCTCATCATCGAAGGTGGTCAGGACCAGGACCCGCAAGGCGGCGGTGGCAGGTGTCGCACGCAGCTCGCGAATGGCACTGACCCCGTCCAGGACCGGCATCCGCAGATCCATGAGCACCAGGTCGGCCCCTCCGTGGGGACCGGTGGCTCGAGCGGTCAGCCCTCGATGGCCTGACGCCCGTTGACGGCTCCAGAACCACCTCCATATCGGGCTGTGCGGCCACGAGGGCACTGAAAGGCACTGACCAGCAGCGGCTGATCGTCGACAACAGCCACCCTGATAACTACCGGTCGTCCTGGTCATCATCTGCAGTCTCCTGATCCTGTCTCGCCGGCCGTCATGGCGCTCGCGGGTCAGCTCGAGCGGCGCCACCGGGAAGTCGACGTCAATGGTGAAGAAGCTGTGGTCCCCGTTATTGTGGACGCCGTGGGTCGTGGTTTCCGCCCACGAGCCTGAGTCGCTCCTCCAAGGCCGACAGGCCCGCTGCCACCGAAGGGGTGCTCTGCGACGTCCGGGCACCGGGTTGGCGACGTGAAGGTGGCGAGGGTCCTGCGACAGTGTCAGGACTCAGGCTCGATCTGGCCGGTTCCCGTGCCTGACGGCGTTGGTGAGGTCTCTCCCTACGAGACGCACGAGGGTGAGGCGTTGTATCGCAGACCACGCCGGAGTTGCACCGCTCAGGATCTCCGGTTCGAGGAAGCTGCGCTGATCCGGCTCCCTGAGCTGCAGGTGGTCTCGATGAGGGCCGGGATGGTCCGCAGGTCCGCCAAGGGTGATCTCGCCGGCGTCGGAGCGCAGCACGGAGACGAGGCTGGCGCACGGAGGCCAGGGAGGCATCGGCCGTGTCACGCACCGTGGTCAGCGTGCTGCGCAGTCGTTCCTCGCCTCCCAGGGCCAGGCCGGTGGCGGCCTGCACCTTGATCGTGGTGAGGCTGTGGCCCACCAGGTCGTGGAGCTCTCAGGGCCAGGCTGAGGCGCTCGGCCGCAACCGCCTGGGCCGCGGCGATGCCGACGTCGAGGGCTTGGTTCTCGGCGATCCGGCGCCAGGGAGGCCAGCAGGTAGGTGAGTACCACGGCACCGACGAAGACCAGGCTGATGAGCGTGCTGCTGACCGGAGGATGGTTCCAGTCCCAGCCGGAGCCTGTCGTCGCGTCGGCGTCTGATTCGTGAGGGCGGGGATGTAGGAGGCGAGGGTAACGGGGTTGACCAGGGCGCCGGCCAGAGCCAGCAGGAGTGCCGCCATGCCCCAGCGCCGATCGGGCTCCCAGCGGGTGACGGTGTGGGAGACTGGTGATGGCCGTGGCGATGATCGGGTTGAGGCCGAGGTTGACGGGGAGAGGGCCACGAGGATCGCGTGGGCCGCCAGCAGGGGCGTAGGTCGCGATGAAGGAGACACGCAGAGACGCAACCGTCCGAACTGCGTCAGCGCCAATGCCAGAGCACAGGGCGAAGTCCGCAACGCGGATGGCATAGCCGCCGAGCGCAGGATGAAGGTGACCGACTCCGGTGCGAAGGCGAGGAGACGATCCCCAGGGGCGAGATCCACGACCGGGATCGAGTAGCGTGCTCAACGGCCTCTTCGCCCCGGCACCATGCGATGACGGGCCTGCCAGTCGTAGGCCGCTGACAGACTCGCTGTCGTCAGCCGCACGCGCTGCGGGCCGTCGCGCCCGGTTAGCCGTCTCGATCAGCCATGCGCTGTTCCTTCGTCAGGGATCTGCGCGCGTGGCGACCAGCCGCCGCTGCGGCGATGAAGGCGGCTGCGTCCTCATCAAACCTCGTCGCATGGTGGACAGCCTGACCCCGGTCTGCGCCTCCGCCTCCCGCCGGCTCAGGAGCCGTCGGCGGGGAACCTCGACGGTCGGTGCTGCCAGCGCCCGGCCGGGGACGCGCACAGAGCCTCGGCCTCCTGACGCACCTGCACCCCCAGCGGCCCCTCAGGCCGGGGACGACGACGTCGGCCCCCGCCAGTGCGACTCGTCCCGTAAGCCGTCATCGAGTGGTGGGACACGCCCGGTGGCGGGCGCGGGGCATCGGCCTGGGAGACACGCAGGCAAGCCACCGGGTGTCCGCCCAGCGTGGCGATGGCGTTGATCGCGTCCCCGCAGGCCACCCCGGAGAAGCCCAGGGCGTCTCGGTGCCCAGGTTCCCGGGCCCCTGAATGACGACGGCGGCATCGGCGTGCAGGACGTGACGGGCCGCCAGGGAGCGCGTTGTGGACGCTGACCGCCTCAATGTCACCGCCCAGGCCTGCCCGGCCGTGATGGTCCCGGTCAGCCACGGCCTGGCTCAGGACGGCAACGACACGTGAGTAGGCCAGGGGCGGGGCCCGCCGTCGGTCATGATGTAGGGCGACTCGTGGCTGCTCCCTGGCCGTCGGGGGCAGCAGCCCGGCGAGCACCGCCGGCGAGGCTCGAGTGCAGGTCGGCACCACCACCGGCATCCCCTCCAGATGAGGCTGCCGATCGGTTGGGACAGCAGGCCGTGGTGGGCCGTGCCCTGTTCGTCAACGCCGGTGACCATCACCTGGTCCGGCATGTAGCAGGCCTTGACGAGATGCCCCCTCGCGCGGAGGATCAGGGGGCGGGACGTCCAGGCGAGAGCTGACCATGGCGTGTCCGCCCGTGCCCAGGGCGCGGTCGAGGGCTGAGACCTCCAGCCTCACCCGCTCGGCGGCGTCAGGCAGCGGTGAGGGCCTCGTGAGCGACCGCACGGATCCCGCTGGCCGGGCAGCAGGGCCATCCGCGCCATTGGGGGCTCCCGACGATCTCACGTCCAGCTCGGCGCAGGATCGCCCGCAGGGTCCCATGCCGTCCTGGTCCCGGTCACTACGCCGTCGCGCCACATCATGGCGGCAGACTATCGGGCGCGCGCGCCACCAGCCGCGAGCCACCGGATTCTCCTGGGCTGGGGCACCGTGAGCCCAGCCGACCCGTAGCACCGAGGCGTCTGGTGAGCCTTCTGCTCACCTTGCCACCACCACTGGTCTCAGTGCCGAGGGGCTCGTGGCCCGATGTGCCGGGATACAGCTTGGCGGACCCCTCCACGAATCCGCTCTCGGCTCGCCGCAAGTTCAGAGCAGGACAGGACACGCTGCGCGAGCTCGGTATCGGGTGACCACCCGGACGCCCGAGGGCCCCGGTACCGGGATCATCGAGGAGGACTACATCCCTTCCCCGCGCTGCACCTGAGCGCCGGGCGAGGCCCGCCTGCCTGGGCCTGGCTGCATCCGCCTGGCGCGACGGCGATCTTCCGCCACGGCCCGGCAGGCCCCAGCCAAGCGCGCGCCGTCAGCGAGGGACCGACCGGGGCAGGCTCCCGCCGGCCTGCCGGTCCTCACCGCGGACCTGTCCGGTGAGGAGATCCCCGAGGCTCATCACCGCGGTCGACGAGCGCCGCCTGGTCACCTTCGACTACGTCTCGGCCCGCTCAGGGGCAGCCCGGGCCCGCACTGTCGAGCCGCACCACCTGCGCCTGGCCGGGGGCGCCTGGGTACCTCGACGCCGTCGAGCCGGCGAGGTGCCCACAGCCCAGACGCCAGCAGACAACCGGAGGAAGCGGGAAGGAACCGCCGTCGGGCTGCTGACCTTCCGACTGGCTCGCATCGCCAGCTCAGTCACCGTCCATGGGAGCCCCAGGCCTTCACCCGGCTTCCCGCCAGGCGCCCAGCCGCCGGCGCGCTGCTCGCCGCCCTGCCGGGGCGGGCTCTGGGACTGCGCCTGGCCGGGGCCCTCGATCAGTTCAGGGCCCGCAGGCAGAACTGCCTGCTCTGCCCCACCTGGAAGGCCGTGATCTCATCGCTGTCGAGTACGAGATCCCTTCTCCTTCGCCGGAGACCGTGGCCGCGCTTGGCGACGCGGTTGTCGTTCTCGTCCCTGACTCCTTGCGCCAGGCGGTCCTGTCCCACCGCAGGCGCCGCCGGGCTCGCGGCACCGGAGGGGTGACGATGGCTCGCGTATCCGCCTCCGACCAGGCTCACGCGACTGCTGGCGCTGCCCGCCCTGGGTTGCGGGCACCCGGCGTGACCGTCGCGGAGGCCGCCAGAGCACTTCGGCGTCACCCCGGCCGTCGTGAGCGCGACGTCAACACGCTGTGGGTCTCCGGCTTGCCCGGCGGCATGCACGGGGACCTCGTGGACTCGACGCCGCGGACTTCGAGGCCGGGCGCCTGCGCCCTGTCCGAGCCGCTGGGGCTGGACCGCCCGGTTCGCCTCACCCGGCAGGAGGCGATCTCTCTGCTCGCTGGCACTCAGGGTGCTCGCCGACCTCCTGGCCGACGACGACGCCTCCGCACCCGTCATCGCCTCCACCCAGCAGGCGGTGACCGCCCTGCTCAGCTCGGGCGCCTCCACCGAGGACTCCGACGCGCGCGTCGATCCGGGAACCGTCACCCCCACGGGCCCATGCCCCGTACACGCCGGACGCTCCAGCCATACGTCCCGGATCCTGGCCATTGTGCGCTCCGCCCTGCAGAACAGACGGCGCCTCCACCTGGTCTATGTCTCCGCCACCGACACCCCCTCGGAGCGAGACGTCGATCCCATCACCCTGGAAAGTGATGGATCACATATGACACTGGTGGGCTGGTGCCTCAGTGCCCAGGCCGAGCGCAGCTTCCGCCTGGACCGGATCACCTCGGCTGAGGCGCTCGACGCCCCGTCCGTGCGGCATCGCGCCTCACGCAGGACGAAGCAGGCCGCGGCCGATCACTATGCGGGCAACAGACCTCGTGCCACGCTGGTTCTCCAACCGACGGGCCGCTGGCTCGCCGAGCAGGTCCCGTACCTCTCGCAGGAGGAGACCGCGGACGGATGCCTCAGGGTGGTCGTTGAGGGACGCGATCGCTCCTGGCTCATCGGCCTGGTCCTCTCGGCGGGTCGCCATCTCGTGGCGGTGGAGCCCCCGGAGCTCGCCCAAGAGGCGGCAGCAGCAGCTAAACAGGCTCTGACCTCATACGACTGCTGAGCCCTTGCCCCGTCCGCCAGGGAGAACCGTCAGGAGCCCTCGTTCTGAGGCGCCCTGCCCGGGAGGCTACACTCAGCCCGTATCGATAGCCCCTACCACGGGAGCAGCACCGTGAACGTTTAAGCCGTCGCATCATCGTTCCTGCTCATCGTCGTCATCCTGCTTGTCTCGGCTACAGAAGCTGCCTGACATCGCGCAGACGTGGGCCAGTCCATGAAGGTCTTCAAGAAGGAGGTCAGGAGCTGCGCGACGACGACTCAAGACCCCAGGCTCAGATTCAGCAGCCGCAGGAGGGCACCTACTACCCGAGCCCACCCAGTCCAGCCAGACCGCTCAGAGCGCCGAGGGCTCATCCCAGAGTGATGTCATCCGGCCGGAGCCGGTGACCTGCAGACGAAGGAGGCCGTGGTGCCCAAAGCTCCCTCAGATCAAGCGATCGAGGCGCAAGGACAACGAGCGCGCATGTCCATCGAGGGACCACCTGCGCAAGCTGCGCAACCGGCTCTTCATCTCTGCCGCTGGCGTCATGGTGATGATCGGTCGTCGGGCTTACCTGCTCTACGAGCAGGCCTTCGCCCTCATCACCCGCCGATCGATGCCGCCAATGCCACGGCGCGCAGCCTCACTCTGAATTTCGGCACGATCCTGGCCTCCTTCGATATGAGGACTCAGGTCTCCATCTGAGCTCGGCGTCCTGTTCTCCCGCGCTGTGGATGGCCGAGTTCTGGGCCTTCGTCGGGACCGGGCATGACCCGCAAGGAGAAGGCCTACACCTGGTGCCCTACGGCGTCGTGCGGCCTGTTCTCTTCCTCCGCCGGCGCCGGCCTGGGGATCTGGGTGATGCCGCATGCGGTCTCCATCCTCACCAGGCTTCATCACTGATGGCCCCACTGCGGGTGATCAGCAAAGCATCTACCTGTCCTTCACCATGCGAGCTGGTCGTCGTCTTCCGGGATCGCCTTCCTCCTGCCCGAGGCTCCTCGTCGCCCTCAATATGCTCGGGCTCATGCAGAAGGGTTCCACGATGCTCAAGGGCTGGCGCTGGGCCGTCATTGCCATCTTCACCTTCATGGCTTTGCCAACCCGCTGCCGGATCCTGGTCGATGATCTTCATGTCCGTTGCCCATTGCCCTGGCCTGTACTTCCTGCCTGCTCATCTCCATCAGGCATGACAAACGGGTGGAGAAAGAAGCGTGCTGAGCTCGACGCCGAGCTCGAGGCCGCCCTGGCCGAGTAGCCAGGGTGCTTCACCCGTCCCTGCCTGACTTGTCCCACCTTTTTCCTTCGATGCGTATCAGCTCTGCTGTCCAACCCCTCCTCGGGTACGGGGACGTCATGCGGCCGCCGACGACGTCGCCCGCCGGATCCTCACCGAGGCCGGTCACGAGGTCCTCCACGTGCGTGGCAGGCTCCTACGAGCAGGCGCGTGACGCAGGACAGGCCCTCCTGAGGGACGGGCCGCATCGGAATGTTGAGGCACTGGTCGTCTGTCGGCGGCGACGGCATGGTCCACCTGGGGTGGATATCGTCGCCCGACGGGTGTGCCCCTGGGCATCGTGGCCACCGGCACCGGTAACGACATCGCCCGGCACTTCGGTCTGCCAGCCGGGACGCGGAGGCCTCCGCCCGCCTCATCAACCAGGCGCTGTCCGGGAAAGGGCGCCATCACGGCGTGGACGCGATCTACGCCTCCCGCCCCGACGGCACCTCTGCTCGCCCCGCAGCGTCGCTGGTCCCTGGCCGTGGTCAGCGCCGGGGGTGGACGCCGCCGTCAGCGCCCGCGCCAACACCCTCTCCTGGCCGGCCGGCGAGGGACGTTACGTGCGCCTTCACCGCCGAGCTCGCGACGCTGGCGCCCTTACGGCTACCGAGTCACCACCGACGAGGGCGCCTGGGAGGGACCGGCGCTCCTGCTGGCGGCGGCCAACACCCGTTACGTCGGCGGCGGCATGGACCTGGCGTCCCCAGGCCGACCCACTGACGGCCTGCTGGAGGTGCTGCGCCTGGATCCCGTGGGCCACGCCGCCTGCTCGTCCCTCTTCCGCCGGCTCTTCCGCGGCGCACCTGACCGACCCGGCCGTCCACCTCGAGCGCAGCCGTACCGTCACCATTGAGGCGCTCACTGAGCGAACCGGCCATGACCGGGGCCTGCGCGCCTCCTCACCCTTCACGCCGACGGCGAGCCGCTAGCCGAGCTGCCCCTGCGCTCGAGGCCGTCCCCGACGCCGTCGGCTGCTCCTACCGGCTCACAGACTGATCAGGCCCGTAGGGTGTTGCCATGAGCTCACCAGCCGAGCGCTATGCCGCATCTCGACGTCGACAGGCCGCCTCCAGCGGTGAGACTCGCCCGCTTCGCCCAGGGGCTACGACTTCCCCTCGATCCCTTCCAGGAGGAGGCCTGCCGCGCCGTCGAGGCAGGGAGAGGCGTCCTGGTCGCGGCTCCGACGGGCGCCGGCAAGACAGTGGTGGGGAGTTCGCCGTGCACCTGGGCCTGGCCCGGGGGCTCAAGACCTTCACACCACCCCATCAAGGCGCTGAGCAACCAGAAGTACCTGGACCTCGTGGCCCGCCACGGTCAGGAACAGGGTGGGGCTGCTGACCGGTGACACCTCCGTCAACCCCTCACGCGGACGTGGTGGTCATGACCACCGAGGTGCTGCGCAACATGCTCTACTCGGGCTCGCGTGACCTGGACCGGCTGGGCTTCGTGGTCATGGACGAGTCCACTACCTGCTGACCGCTTCCGCGGGCCGGTGTGGGAGGAGGTCATCATCCACCTGCCCGCTGAGGTCCAGGTGATCTCCCTGTCGCCACGGTCTCAACGCCGAGAGTTCGGCGACTGGCTCAGCCAGGTGCGCGGCAGGGACCGCCGTCGTCGTCTCCGAGGGCGCCCCGTCCCGCTGACTCAGCACATGATGGTCGGACGCCGGCTGCGCCGTTGTACTCCCACCCGCGGAGGTACGCACCGAGCACTCAGACCAGGCTCGACCAGCCCGAGCAGACCGAGCTGGAGCGGCAGGCGGGAGCAGACGGGACGGCCCCCGCTCAACCCCGAGCTGCTCAAGGCCGTCAAGCAGGCCCGGCGTGCCGCCGCCTCCGGTGGCGCCTCCAAGAACAGCTACCGTGGCCGCGGTGGCGGGTTTCGGCCCGAGGGCCGCAGCCCTGGAAGCGCTCCGCCCGAGGGGGACGGGCTCCTCGCCGTGGCGAGGGGAGCCCACGCAGCCAGGGTTGAAGCCGCCCTCGCGACTGCAGGTGGTCACGGCCCTGGAGGGCGCGCCTGCTGCCGCGATCGTCTTCGTCTTCTCTCAGGCGGGCTGTGAGCAGGCCGTCCACCAGGTGGTCAACGCCGGGGTGGACCTGACCACCGATGCCGAGGCCGCCCGGATCCGCCAGGTCATCGAGCGGCGCACGGCTGACATCCCTGTCAGCGACCTGGGAGTCCTCGGCTTCCACTTCTGGGCCCACGCCCTGGAGCGCGGCGTCGCGGCCCACCACGCAGGGCTGCTGCCGGTGTTCAAGGAGACGGTGGAGGAGACTCTTCAGCGCGGGCCTGGTCAAGGGTCGTCTACGCCACCGAGACCCTGGCGCTGGGGATCAACATGCCCGCTCGCACCGTGGTCCTGGAGTCGCTGCGCAAGTGGAACGGCTCGGCTCACGTCACCCTCAGCCCGGGGAGTACGCAGCTGACGGGGAGGGCCGGACGCCGTGGCATCGATGTGGAGGGCCACGCCGTCGTGCTGGCGGCCGACGACGTCGAGCCGGCCACGGTCTCCTCGCTGGCCTCCCGGCGTACCTACCCGCTGGTCTCCGCCTTCCGCCCGACCTACAACACGGCCGTCAACCTGCTCGAGCGCATGCCGCGCACTGCGGGTGCGTGAGTGCTCGACGAGTCCTTCGCCCGAGTTCCAGGCCGACCGCGGCGTCGTGGGAGCTGGCCGCTCAGACTCGCCGCAAGCGCCGCAGCCTGGAGGGCCTGGAGAAGGACATGACGTGCCGTCTGGGTGACTTCCGCGAGTACGCCTCCCTGCGCCAGGCCATTGCCGACGCCGAGGCGGACCTGTCGCGGGACAGTCCGCGGCGCGCCGCAGCCGAGACAGGACGGACCATGAGCTCACTGGGACGCGGTGACGTCATCGTCTTCCGCAAGGGGCGACGCCGCCGCCACGGCATCGTCCTTCAAGTCGGTGCCGACCGGACCGGGACCCCCACCATCACGGTGCTGGGGAGGATGCGCGAGTCGTCGCCCTGACTCCGGACACGGCACCGGACGGGGTCATGCGCGTCGGGCGCGCTGCGGGTAGCCGACTCGGTGGACCCACACCGGCCCCGGGACCGGGACCGACTCGTTCAGCGTCTGGTCGACGCTCTACGCGCCGGGGACCTGGAAGGGAGCGGCAAGCGCACACGCACCCGCTCCAGCCGCGCGCAGGCCCGCCGAGACAGCGCGATCGAGAACCTCGAGCGGCTGCGCCGCGAGATGCGCTCCCACCCCTGCCACGGGTGCCCCGACCGGGAGGAGCACGCCCGGGTGGGCCGCAAGTGGTCCAGGGCCAAGGCCGAGGCCGAGCGCCTTCAACGGCGCATCGAGACCCGCACCGGCACCATCGCGCGCCTCTTCGATGCCGTCTGCGAGGTGCTGCTCGAGCTGGGCTACCTGCACCCGGTGGACCGGGGCACCCGGAGCGTGAGCTGAGGGTCACCGGTGCCGGCAAGGTGCTGGCCCGGATCTACGCCGAGCGGGACCTGCTCATCGCCGAGTGCCTGCGCACGGGGGTCTTCGAGGACCTCAGTGCCGCGGAACTGGCCGGGGCACTGAGTGCCTGCGTCTACGAGCCGCGACTGAGCGCCCAGTCGATCGGGCTGCCCGTAGCGCCCGCATCCAGAGCTCGGCCAGTGCCTGCGCGCGCAGCTGGGGTCTCGCACCGGATCCGACCTGGGTCCCTGGCCCGCATCGAGGCCTCCTCAGGGCGCGGAGCCGGCGCTGGCCGGGCCGTCCAGGGCCTGGTGCGACGGCGCGCAGGCTGGCGGACATCCTGGACGCCACGGAGCGACGGCCGGGGACTTCGTGCGCTGGTGCAAGCAGGCGCTCGACGTCGTCAGGGCAGATCGCGACCTCTCACCGCCACCGGATGCCACCCCGAGCAGGCCAGGGGCGGTCACCGACCTGTCGATGCGCGCCGCCGAGGCCTCCTGGATCTCAATAGGGGAGTGGTGAGCTGGTCGGCCGTGTGACGCGGCGGCTAGTACTCTCGTTCCAGCCGATACTCCGGACGACAGGACTCATGCCCCTATGTCAGGGCTTTTCGCCCTTCTCGACGACATCGCCACGCTCGCCATGGCTGACGCTGTCCACCGTTGACGACACGGCCTCCATGGCCGTCAAGACCTCGGCGAAGGTCTCGGCGGCCGCCGTCGACGACGTCGCCACCACCCCCAGTACGTCACCGGCATCACCCCGGACCGGGGGCTGCCGATCATCAAGAAGGATCACGCTGGGCTCGCTGCTGCAACAAGCTCCTCATCATCCCTGCCCGATCGGCCTGCTGCGACGGCCGTGGCGCCCGTGGCTCCTGCCGGTGGCGCTCGTCATCGGTAGCGCCTACCTCAGTGCTTCGAGGGGCGGGGAGAAGATCCTGGGCGCTTCGGCGGCGCTGCTCACGCCAAGGAGGAGTCCGGCCCGATCAGCAGGCCCAGATCATCCGTCAGGCCATCACCACGGACTTCGTCCTGTCCACCGAGATCATGCTGCTGGCCCTGGCCGAGGTGGAGAGTCCTCCATGCGGCGCATCATCGTGCTGGTCCTCATCGCTCCTGCTCATCACCTTCGCCGTCTACGGCCTGGTGGCAGCTCTCATCAAGCTCGACGACGCCGGCGCGCACCTGGCCGGACAGGGGCCGCACCAGCGCCATCCGCTCGCTGGGCCGCGCGATCGTGACGTCTGCGCCGGCCCTCTTCCGCAGCATCAGGGATCATCGGGACCGTGGCGATGCTGTGGGTGGGCGGCCACATCCTGGCGGCCAACCTCGCCAAGGTCGGTTTCCACCCGCTGCACCACGCCATCGAGTGGGCCGAGGACTCACCCACAACCCGGTCCTGTCCTGGATCACCGGAACAGCCATGTCCTGCCTCATCGGGCCGTCATCGGCACCCTGCTGGCCCTAGCCTGAAGCGGCCGTGCATCACGCTCTGGCCCGCCGTCACAAAGGTTAACTATCAACGTACCCGTATGCTTCACCGCGTGACAGTGCCCTCTCGGTTGCCCTCCCGGATGCTCTCTCAGTCCCCGGCTGGCTTCGTCGATCAGCCCCGGCGGTGGTGGCGCTGCTGGCGGGTCTGGCCACCTACGCCGCCTTCCCCGGTGAACCTGTGGTGGTCGGCCCTCGTCAGGGGTCAGGGACCTTCATGCTCCTCATCCGCGGACGCCGCTTCTGGGCGGGCACCGGTCTGGGACTGCTCTACGGCTCGGGCCTGTTCACTCCTCTGCTGCACTTCACGATGGTGGGGCATGGGCAACCCGATCGGCTGGATCGCACTGACGCTCTTCGAGTCCCTCTACCTGGCCCGCACTCGGCGGGGCCTGGTCCCTGGTGAGCCGCCTGCCCACTGCTCAGGGGAGCTGCCCGACGAGGGCGGCTCACGCGCGTGTGCCGGCCGGAGCAGCCAGTGTGCTCTTCTTCGCCGTGCTGTGGTCCGGGGATCGAGGAGCTGCGCTCGGTGTGTCCGCTGGGCGGTTTCCCCTTCGGGCGCCTGGCTTTCGCCATGGCGGATGCCCCTGTCCTACCGGCGGCGGCCTATGTCGGCAGCGCCGGGGTGGGGCTGCTGGTGGCACTGGCGGCCGCATGCCTCGCCCATGCAGCTCGATCCATCCATGAGCGCCGCGCGATGCCGGTCCTCGTCTGCGCAGCAATTGCGGCGGCTGTGCTCGTTGCGCCGCGGACGCTGCCACTGGAGCACGCGCTGAGAAACGGCACCGTCGAGGTCGGAGCCGTCCAGGGCAATGTGGCAACGGACTTCGAGACGCCTTCAACCGGGCCCTGGGGTGACCGGCAACCACGCCAAGGCGACCAAGCGGGCTGGCCGCCGACGTGGGCCCAGCAGCCTCGACATGGTCATCTGGCCGGAGAACTCCGCGGACCTGGACCCACGCGACTACCCGGCATCGGCGAGCATCGTCGATGAAGCCGCCAGGCGGTCCAGGCACCCGTGCTCGTGGGCGCAGTTCCTGTCGTCGACGACATCCGCTACAACGACGTCCTCATCTGGAATCCCAGAGACGTCTCGGGCAAGACGGCTCATCCCTACTACCGCAAGCACCGGCCCGTGCCCTTCGCGGAGTACATCCCCTCCCGTTCCTGGTACGTCGTCTGACCACCCAGGTCGACCGGGTCGGCATCGACATGCTGCCCGGCACCGGTCCCAACACCTTGACGGTTCCGGCCGTCACCCAGAGGCCAGGACGTCACCTTTCGCCATGGGCATCTGCTTCGGGTCGCCTACGACGACGCCCTGCGCACCGGCGTCGAACAGGGCGGGCAGGCGATCATCATCCCGACGAACAACGCCTCCTTCCTCGACTCCGGCGAGGCCGCCCAGCACTTTCGCCCAGGGGCCGTGTCCAGGCGGTGGTCCACGGCCGCAGCGTCATCCAGGCCTCCACCGTCGGCTACACCGCGATCATCAACCCCGCGGTGAGGTCGAGCAGGTCACCCAGCCCTACACCCAGGCGAGCCTCGTGGCCCGACGTTCCGCTGCGCAGCTCGCAAACCGTCGCCGACCGACTCGGTGCCGCCCCGGCATCATCCTCCTCACCAGTGCAGGGCTACTGGTGGGAGCCGGTATCCTGAGCCGGCTGCGCTCAGGGCGGAAGGCAGCGGCTGCGGCCGGGAGATCGCCGGCGTCGCCGCTGATCTCAGATAACCTCAGGGGCGCCGCCACTAGCCTCGGCGCCACGACTAACCTTGGAGACAGAAGTGAAGGCACTCGTCGTCATCCCCACCTACAACGAGATCGAGTCCCTGCCCACGGCACTGGACCGGGTCCGCGAGCACGCTCCTGAGGCGGACATTCTCGTCGTCGACGACGGTTCTCCCGACGGCACCGGCGACTATGCCGACACCCGTGCCGACGAGGACTCCCACATCCATGTCCTGCACCGCTCGGAGAAGAACGGGCTGGGCCAGCCTACCTCGCCGGGTTCTCCTGGGCACTGGCCGCCGGCTACGAGCTCATCGTGGAGATGGATGCCGACAGCTCCACCGCGCCGAGGACCTGGCCCTGCTCATTCAGCGCGCCGAGATGGCCGACGAGCCGGACCTCGTCATCGGCTCGCGGTGGGTCTCCGGCAGCGCCACCGAGGGCTGGGACGCCAAGCGCGTGGCCCTGTCAAGGCCGGGAACCTCTACATCAACGCCATGCTGGGGCTGCGCGTCGAGGACGCCACCGCGGGCTTCCGGGTCTTCCGTGCCTCGATCCTGCGCCGCATGGACCTCGGGAAGGTCGAGGCTCTCGGCTACGGGTTCCAGGTCAACATGACCAAGCTGGTTGACGAGATCGGCGGACGCATCGTGGAGATGCCGATCACCTTCCTGGAGCAGGGAGGCCGGGTCGGTCAAGCTCTCGGGGGCATCTTCACCGAGGGCTGTCCTGGTGACCCGCTGGGGTGTCGCCAGCGCTCCGGCCAGGCTGCTCGATGCGGCCAAGGTCGCCGGGGAGCAGGCTGCGCGCCGCCCGCGACAAGCGCCGTCGGGCCGCTGCCGGGTACCAGCAGCGGCGTCCGACGAGGCTCATCGCGGCAGAAGCGCTCCTGACGGCTTTCAGCCGCTGACCCGCTCGCGGTAGACCTCACCGCTGCGCAGCGCCTCGAGGCGCTCGTTGAGGAGAACCTCGAGCTCATCGACCTTGCGGCGCTCAGGGCATGTCCCAGTGGGTGCGCGGGGGTCTTCTTGGGCTCGTCGGGCTCAGGCTCGTCCTCGCCGCGCCGGGCGGCGAGGCTGGCCACCTCGGGGCACTCCCAGGTGGGAGGCACCTCGGCCTCGGTGGACATCAGGGATCCTGGTGACGTGCGCCATCGGGCACTCATGGCGACGATCATCCCGCTCGGCGAACTCGACGCCAGTCCTCCGACTCCATCGACTTCGCGCCAATGGTCATGCCTCGCAGTGCGCGGTCTGCCATGCTTGTGGTCTCCCTTGTGGCTCGTCTCTCGTGGTGTCCCGGTTCTGACGGAGCGTGCGGCTCCCGCTCAGCCTCCAGGGCACCGGTGCGTCAACACCGAAGGTGCAGTGTTCCGCTGGGTTCCCACTGGGTTCCCCGCATCGACGCGATCAGGGTAATGATGATACCGGTTGGCGTCTAACACGGTGTCGTCGATCCGTTTCAGCGACCAGCCTGCCTCGCATCGCCGCAATCAGCGGAACCGGCGCCTAGAGCCTGTGCGGGCCAGCCGGGACCGGCATACTAGGCTTCATGGCTCAGCGCATCGGCATTCTCACGGCGGGCGGCGACGCCCCAGGACTCAACGCGGCGATCCGAGGCTTCGGAAGGCGGCGATCCAGCAGCACGGCTGGGGCTCGTCGGCTTCCGGGACGGCATGCGCGGTCTGGCCGAGAACCGCTTCACCGAGGCTCGACCCCGCCGCCCTGTCCGGATCCTCACCACCGGCGGAACCATGTTGGGAACCAGCCGGGACAAGGTGCATCGGATGATGGTGGACGGCGAGCCCCGTGACATGGTGCCCACCATCGTGGACAACTGCGAGAAGGACGGGATCGACGCCCTGGTCTGCCTCGGTGGGGGAGGAACCGCGAAGAACGCCAAACGCCTCATGGATGCGGGTCTCAACGTCATCCACCTGCCCAAGACCATCGACAACGACATCGTCCACCGACTCCTCCTTCGGTTTTCGCCACGGCCCTGGAGATCGCCACTCAGGGCCGTGGACCGCTTGCACTCGACGGCGCACTCCCACCACCGCATCATCCTCACCGAGATCATGGGGCACCGGGCCGGCTGGCTGGCCCTGGGCGCCGGCATCGCAGGGCAGGGGCGGATGTCATTCTGCTGCCGGAGATTCCCGTACTCGGTGGACGCGATCGCGGACAAGATCGAGCGAGCGCCGCTCCCACGGGTCGTCCTTCTCCGTGGTGGCTGTGGCCGAGGGGGCGCTGTCGTGACGGATCACGCCGAGCTGGAGCACGCTCGCGCCCTGGTCAGAGACGCTTCCAGTCCCGAGCGCAAGGCGATGGCCAAGCAGGGGCGTCAAGCGTCTGGAGGCCTCACCGCGCCAACACCTTCACCCTGGCCGAGCAGCTGGAGAGCCTGACCGGGCTGGAGGCGCGTGTCCATCCTGGGGTACGTCCAGCGCGGCGGCTCGCCCTGCGGAGCGGATCGTCTCCTGGGCACGCGCCTGGGCGTGGCCGGAGCCAACGCGATCGCCGAGGGCCGCTACGGGGTCATGGTCGCCGACCGCGGTCAGGGCACGGAGCTGGTACCGCTCAAGGAGGTGGCCGGACGCACCAAGTTCGTTCCGGCCGACCATGAGTGGATTCAGGCCGCTCGCGCCGTGGGGACCGCGCTGGGGGACTGAAGCCCCGGCGAGAGGCGGGGCCTCAGCCGGCCAGGAGCGGCCCGGGAGCCCAGGCGATCTCTCCCGACTCCACGCCGGCCGGGGGCGTCTCCGGAGACGATGACGTCTGCGCGCCGCCAGGGGACGGTCCTTGGCGAAGAAGAGCGCTCGCCGGCCATCCACCAGTGCCAGAAACGCACCGACTCCTCGGCGTCGCCGTTGACTCCCTCAGCGATGTCCCGCTTGATGCCGCGGCGCTCGGCCACGTCGTCGCCGGTCTGGACCCATACGTGCGCGTCGATGAGGCTGCGCACTGCGGCCAGGCCCGCCCCGGTCCCTTCGACGAGGACCAGGGGAGAGCCGGCTGGGATCCGGATGGAGCCCTCGCGGCCGTGCTCGCGCCACTTGTCGGGACCAGGTCGAGGCTGCCGGCCCGACGCAGCCGGGTCAGGGTGTCGACGTACAGGCTGGTCCCAGTCGTAGAGCGGCTCGTTCCAGATGAGGTCGTCCAGGTGGAAGGCTTGTGCGCCGGGGACGGCTGCGGTCAGCGCCGTGGTGAGCGTGGTCTTGCCCGAACCGCCTCGCCCGTCGACAGCGATGATCGCCGGCCGTCCCTGGGGGCGTGCCGACAAGGCTCAGCAGGTGCGCCACGAGCTCATCGGTGGCGCTGACCCGCCACTGGGTGACGGCCGGTTCCTCGGGCTGAAGCTCGATGGACTGGTCGGCATCGACCCGTCGGTGGCTGTCGCTGTCGGCGGGCTTGATCTGGTCACAGCACATGGTGGGTCCTTTCAGGCAACGGCTCATGAGGGTCAGGTCGAGGATCTGACCATGTTTCTCGCCGGCCTGCGGGACGAGTGCCGACAGTGGTGAAACCATAGCGCTCGTGCAGGCGCACCGAGGTCGCGTTACCCGCCTCGATGAGAGCGATCATCGTGCGGTCCCCGGCCCGCCGTGAGGCCTCGATGAGGGCGGCGAGGAGCCTGGCACCAAGACCTTTGCATTGCGCCGCAGGGCTCAGGTAGAATCGAGTCCTCAACGGTGCGGGCGTAGCCCTCGTGAGTGCCAGGGACCGGCCACCGCGAAGCCGACGACGTCCTGCGGCCTACCGCTGACGTGGGCGACGAGAGCCGTTCCTCGCTGCACCATGGGGGCCAGCCAGGCCTCGGCCCCAGCGTGGTCCTGCTCAATGCTGGTCCAGATGGCCAGAGACTCCCGCACGGCGGCGTTACGGATCTGGCGAATCGTGGGGGAGTCCGACATCGTCGCCGGACGGATCCGATAGGTACGTGCCGCCTCCGCATTAGAACTCAGAAAACTACCAAAATCGCCATTCATGAACTGGGATTCTACCTCGCCGCCTCAGTAACGGCGGCCGTAAGTGGACTTGCACTGGCCTCCATAGGTCATCGCGTAGTCCCTGTCTCCACATCTCTTCCCAAAGGATTCAGCGTACGTTCCTGACGGAGACGCCAGGTAAAGTGCGTCACAAGCCTCCATATCTCCGTCATCACATTGACTGAAGTACATGTCGTTCGATACAGAAGCGTGAGTGGTCCCTTCTCCATTCTAATCCCTGAAGTTGATCCGCAACATCAGCGACGACAAGCACTGGTGCGGCAACAGCCACTGAACTAGTGATCGCCTCAGACGGATCATTCGCATCATCCGAATCAACACCAAGATCGCTAAGAGTCCCAGAAAGACCATCTAGTGCACCTTTCGAGGGCTTGAGACTGAAAATATTGACGATAGTTTTCGACGTCGAGACATGCCAGGTCCCTTCAACACTGTCAACCACAACACCAAGACGTTCCGGATTGGCAAGCTCGCGAGCGAAGTCGGCAGAGCCGGTGTTGTTCTGATCGGCAGAAGTAGTCACGTCAACTTCTCCGCCCTTAAACTCTAGCGTCACCTCATTGTTCTCATCGCCAGAGTCGAGAACAATTTTAGAATGGCCCGGTCGCACTACCGTCCTGCTATCACCGATATCAGATGATTCAACGACCAGTCAATACGTACTCGCCTCGATAAAGGCTCTGAGTAGCGACTGTCATCGTCTATGAGGGTTGGTCCATAGACCATGGCAAGACGTCTTTCCGGAAGTGCGATGAGGTTAGTCACCTCAGGCTTCAGGAGATCACTAGGACGGCGCGCGCTCAAGACCGCCTCAGTTAACTGCTCAACGGCCTGTTGAGCACTCTTAGCCCCTTCCGCCTCATTGAAATTCGCCAAGTAGTCAGGAGCGTCTATCTCGGAGTTGAGCCTGACTCGGTTTTGATATGACCACTGGGCTAAGGTCATCAAAGGCGATGCATACCATCTTCCCGACTCCCGAACCACGACAATTTCAAGCGGGAAACTATCAGAAAGGCTTTTGGCGACATCCCCTTTAAATTTAGCGCCAGAGAAATCTAAGTCATCAAAGTAGCGACCCTCATCACGACTCAGCGACGAACCTTTGAATTTTTGGTACCGAGTCCGCAACGTGGACGCAAGATTCTGTCCGACATCAACGTTCAGCTTCCAGGAAGAAATCTTAACGACAGCCAGATCGTCAGATTTATGATCCACATCATAGGGTCATAGTCGAGGATGTGACGCTGATAGCATCCAGATACTGGTTGATTGCTTCAGCGGAAAACAGTGAGTCAGGTCCTGCCGATCGCCCTCCCACCTTACTCTTACTCTTACCGCTTCCAGCATTTTTGACAGCATCCGCAGACTCAGAGATAGTGTCAACCTCACCAGGTGAGAGCATCTTAAACACAGTGGTAATGTCTTTACTCAGAATCGCACGAGATATAGAGTCGATGACTGCCTCGGGAGACGACGCACCTCGCTGATAGAAATGTGCATAGATTGCGTAGGTGCCACCTCCCACTGCGATGACAGCAACGATGACCACTGTGATAATTCTGCGTAGTTTCGATTTCGTCGCTCTCTGGGACGGCAATTCTGGCTCGGACGTGACATCTGTCGATTTCTGCGAAGCAGGCGAAATGGCCACCGGGGCAGGGTCAGAGGTAAAACTCGAGAGGTTCGAAGGATCAGGCATGGCTTCTCCACCTACACATAAGAATGTTGGAACTTCCGACCTGTCCAGTGTATGTAAGAAGCCATCATCGCGACACATCTGAGCCTGTATTATTTCTTATACAGTTCGGGGGCAGCAGACTGCGGTGAAGGAAAAAATACAGTCGTCAGTATCCAGAGCAGAGCCGCAGCCTAAGGGAAGGACCATTTTGGGAATCAATCCACCCCAGTCGTCGTACGCCGATAATGTACATTATGTCATTCTCGCAGGGAACTACACTCTCCCGCGGCACAGCGGCAGGAACTGGGCGGCGTCCTGCCTGGTCGCTACCCTAAGGCGAGCGCTACCCTGAACCCTCGACCTCGCGAACCTCTCGCGGCATGTAGCCTTCACGGGTGCCAGCCGGCCCGCTGCCGACTATCCCTCAGGGGCCCCATGTTCCTCGCGCTGCGCGAGATCCGCCACGAACCCGTGCGCTTCACGCTCATCATCTCCGTCATCACTCTGGTGGCCTACCTCCACATTTTCTTGGCCTCCTTGGCTGTGGGCCTCGCCCACCGTTACCGCGCCGGCATCGACGGCTGGAACACCGCCAGCATCGCCGTCACGGACGCCTCCAGCGAGAACCTCTCCGCCTCCCGTCTGAGCGACAAGCAGCTGGAAGCGGCCACGGCCCTGGCCAAGGACAACGGAACCACGGCCTCCGCCTTGATGAGCACGGCCGCTGTTGCCCAGGCACCAGACGTCAAGGACGAGGACGGCGAGGCGCTGCGTGAGGACGTCTTCGCTTTCGGAATCGATCTGGACGGACGGCTCAGTCCGCCTGTGAGCCGACGGGCGGGACGGTCTCCGCCCCGATAGCGAGGTCCTCGTCGACGACTCGCTGAAGTCAAAGGGACTCGCGGTCGGTGACACGATTCGACTGCTGGGCTCCGACCACGACTGGACCGTTGTCAGATTCACCCGTGACACCACCTTCAGGCGGCTCCCGTGGTGACCATGGACAGCCAGGGCCTTGCGCCAGCAGCCCCACCAGCCTGTCCCCAGCCGTCTCCGCCGTCGTCTTCACCTCCGACCTGACCACCGACAGCAAGGCCACGCAGTCCGCCAAGGACGCGGGACTGACGATCCTCACCACCGAGGGAGCTCGTTCGCACGCTCCCCGGCTACTCGGCCAGTACTCACCTTCAGCCTCGAGTCAGCTCACTCATCATCATCGCCTCCACGGTTCTGGGCATCTTCATCTACGTGCTGACGCTGCAGAAGAGACCGGTCCTGGGCATCCTCAAAAGCCCGCGGCGTCCCCACCGGCTACCTCATCCGCTCCGGATGCGCCCAGACCCTCGTGCTGTCGGTTGCCGGCATCGGCATCGGCCTGCTTCGACGATGGCGACGTCCTGGTCCTCCCCGCGCCGTGCCCTTCAGGATCTCCGCCGTCCCTGGACCTGCTCATCGTCACGGCATTCATCGCCATCTCCGTCATCGGGGCTTCATCTCCGTCGGGTCATCTCCCGCATCGATCCCGTGAGGCCATCTCGCGGCCGCATCAGCAGCAGCAAGTGGAGCAGCACTGCGGTCATGTCCCTGGAGACGGTGACCGCGACTACCGTCAGGGCGATGGGACCGTTCACGCCCTGCGCAGCACCGGACCTCACGCTGCGCGCTGGCGGCTGGTGAGGGATCCTGGGGCCCTCAGGCTCCGGGAAGTCACGCTCCTGACCATCATGGGCGGCCTGCACTCCTCGAGTGGCACCGTGACGATCTCCGGTCAGCCCTTCTCCAGCCTGCCGGAGAGCAGCGGGCCAGGCTCCGACTTCGGCGCATCGGCTTCGTCCTCAGGGCCTCAGGGCTGGTTCCCTTCCTCAGGCTCAACGACCAGTTCAGCCTGCACGACCGAGCAGCACGAACGCAGGGGCGACACCGACCGACAGGACCATCTGCTGGACTCACTCGGCATCACGAAGCGCGCCCACGCCTACCCTCAGAGCTCTCCGGGGGCGAGCGTCAACGCGCCGCCATCGCGGTGGCGCTCTACCACGACCCGGACATCATCCTGGCCGATGGGCCCACCGCCTCCCTGGACGCCGACGGGCTCGGGACGTCGCTCATCTGCTGCGGACCAGACCCACGGGCTGGGCAAGGCCACAGTGATGGTCACTCATGACGAGCAGCTGCTTCCGTATGCGATCGGGTCCTGGCGATGCACGACGGTGTCCTGACCGAACAGGACGCACCCAAGGACAGCGAGGGCCCAGAGCGGTTCACGCGATGACCGCTGAGCAGCGCTGGCTCCTCCGGCATGGAGAACTACGAGTCAGTAGCCGTGTCACGATCCCACCTCCGACCACTTCCCACTGCTGTCTTCCTCGAGTGACTCCATCACCACCGGTTGGCGAGCCCTGAGCCATCCTCGTAATCCGCTGGACCTCGCTCGTGTGTGAGCATCAGCGGTGGCGGGAAGTGAACCTGGCGGCGGACGGCCTGGGCTTCTTCGCACGACGCGGGGGCCACCTGCCCGGCGGGCAACGCTCGCCGTCATGCCGGGACACCACCTGGCTGGAAGCGGTACTGCGTTGCAGGCCCGACATCGTCACGATCAGCCTGGGCCTGAACGACGCCGCCTTCCTCCCCTCTCAGCGTGAGGCTGGTCGAGGCAGAGCGATCGACCGCGGCCTCACACTTCATCTCCACACGCCTGCCGGGCGCGCGCTGGTCATCATCGCCCTCGCTCCCTCCCTGGAGGTCGGTCCACGTTCCAGGCCATCCGCCGTCTCGTGCAGAGAAGGCCACGTCCCTAGGGTCTGACCTCGACCGACGCCTGAGCACGGCCATCAGACGGCGACGAGGACCGCCTGGCCATCGACCAGATCCACCCCGACGACGCCGGACACGCCGGATGGCTCGCCGCGATCTCCTTCTACGCCGAATCACCGCGCTCGTAACACTTCCACTCACGTTTACGCAGGTCAGTTGGGTGATGGCCCCCTCGAGGGCATATGCTTGGCGCAGATCGCACTCACCGTGACCGACTGAAGGAGCTCGAGACCCACTCGATGGAGTCACACCGCGACCCACACTGGCCGTGTCGCCCAGGCTGCAGGCGTCTCGCTGACGACAGTCTCCCGCGTACTCAACAACCGCGGCTACCTCTCCCAGAGACACGGGAGCGGGTGGCTGGGGCGATCGCTCCAGCTCACTCACCGCCCCAATCAGATCGCCCGAGCGCTGCACGGCAGAGTCGACGCATTCAATCAGCTGATCGTCCCCACCGTGCCCTGCCCTTTCTTCGGCGAGCTGACCGAGCATGTCGAGGACTTCCTCGCGAGCGCAGACTGCCGGACCTTCGTCTGCAACTCGATGGGCAAGGCGGATCGGGAGCGCAGTACCTCGACCTGCTCGTCTCCCACCGGGTCGATGGCATCATCTCCAGCGCCCCGACAATGACGGTCTGGCCGACTACGCTCGATTCCACCTGCCCTTGGTCGGTGTGGATCAGGACCTCTCCCATCGTCCCCAATGTCCCGCTGCGACAACAGGGCCGGCGGTCGGCTCGCCGCCGAGCACCTGCTCAAACGGGGGCGCGTCGTCCGGCCCTGCTGACGTCGCACTGGGATCCTGACCTGAGGAGAAGGGGTACCGCCAGGGTGCTCAGCAGGCGAGGATCGAGGCCGGTGGTCTTGACCGTCGACTTCAACACCCCAACGGTGAGGCGCCCCGTCTCGTCGCGAACGGCTCAGACCTCGTGGTCGACGACATTGACGCGGTCTTCGCGACCGACGATCTGGCTGCCGCGCGAGTGATGGAGTGGGCTGCCGAGCGCGACCTGCAGATTCGGACGACTTCAAGGTGATCGGCTTCGACGGGACGGTCGCCATACGGCACCTGCCGGCGCTGACCACGATCCAGCAACCCATCGCCAAACTGGCACGGGCAGCGGTCGACCTGCTCCTGAAGCGGATCGACTCGAGCCACCGCTGTCTCGCGCAGAGACGCAGTCAGGTGGTCCGGGGTGGAGGACCTGCAGGCCCCCTCCCCATGCCGGTGGCTGCTGCCAGCCGTACCGCCTGGTGATCCGTTGACGATGCTCGTGAGGCCCCGACCATCCGGGTCAGGGGCCCACGGCCTCATATCTGGACGATCGCCGAGCTGGATCAGGCCTTGGCCTGCGCGGCGTCGACCTGAGACATCCGTCTTGTCGGCACCGGGAGTCGTCGGCCTTGCGCACGACGTCGAAGAGCGCATCGCCCGGTGAATCGTTCCGGCACCGTGCTCTCGATTCCTTCGTAGCCCTGGGCGTTGGGAGACGACGATCGGTGACGGTCTGGTAGCCGGCGGCTCGACGGCGGCGGTCGACGTCCACCAGCGGCATGCCCGCAGAACCTTGTCGCCGGCCTTGACCTTGGGCGCAGAGTGCTTGCCCCTCGAGGCTGGACGGTGTCCCATGCCGACAGATGAATGAGCAGGCTCGACTCCCGCTGGCGGATCGTAGGGCCGTAGGCGTGACCGGTCAGGAAGGCCACGGGGACCTCGCCGTCGACCGGGAGAACGACCGGCCCCTCGGCGAGTGCAATGGCCATGCCGGGACCGAGCATGCCCTGAGGCGAAGGTCTGGTCCTCCACCTCGGACAGCGGGATCGCACGTCCCTGGATCGGAGCGGTGACGGTGAAGTCCTCAGCGGCCTCAGCGAGGCAGCTCGAGCGAGTCTCAGCGTGCTCGGCCATGGCCTCGGCCTCCAGGGACGGCCTCATCGGCGTCCGACGTCATCGCCGGCGTAGGAGGCCCTTACCGCGGGTTGAGGCGTAGGCGTGAGGCGGCGGCGAAGGCAATGATGATGGTGAACACCTCCACGGCGGTGCTCAGGGGATGTCCGTTGTCCGCATCGACACGAAGCCCACCATTCCGCAGCCCCAGGGAGTGCGTGCGCAGGTCGAGCAGGGACACCGGGATGCCTCGATGCCACGCTGCCCCCATTCCGATGAAGAAGGGCCAGCGCGGTCGAGATTGACACCGAAGATGGCGGAGCTCGGTGATACCGAAGACGCAGAGACACCACCGGCTCCTGCAGGCCCTTCATCTTGGCGTCGCGGGTCTTGAGGAACACGGCCGGAGCCACGGCACCCTGAGCGACATTGGCCATGCCAGGGCGATCGGGAAGATGAAGGACCCACCGGTACTGGCCTTGTCGGCGATGAGCTGGCAGCTCACCGCCGGGAAGGACTGGTGAAGACCGGTGACCACGATCGGGGAGTAGACGATGCCGAAGGAAACCACCCACGGGACCCGCCGTGTTGTACAGCAGTCCAGTCCGTCCGTGATCCAGATCGACGGGCTCGCGGGTGAGCGGTCCGACGACGATGAAGGTGAGGAACCCGGTCACCAGCATGGTGAAACAGCGGCGTCAGCAGAAAGTCAGCGGTCCCGGACAACGCGCGTGAAACCCTTCTCCACCACGGACAGGATCCAGCCGCACGGCACCGGGGATGACCATGGCCTGGTAGCCGATCTTAGCTACCTCCAGCCGAGACAGGGACCAGGTCGACGACTCCCCGGTGCACTCCCAGAACTTCGCCGCCGCCTCCGGGTCGGACATGCTGTGGGCGGACAACAGCGATGTTGAGACCATGGCCGCGCCCATAGCAGCGCCGAGATAGACGTTGCCGCCGAAGCGCTTGGTCGCCGAGTAGCCCCGAGCACCGGCAGGAAGGCGAGGCCGACGCCGGATCATGTTGATGAGGGCCGCGTAGTCAGCAGAGCCAGCCCCAGCGCTCCGTCAGCGCCTGGTCACCGAAAGGGGCCCTGGGCGGTCAGGACGTTGTTGAGGGCCATCATGAGACCGCCGGCAATGAGGGCGGGAAGAATCGGAACGAAGATGTCGCGATGGTCTTGATGAAGCAGGGATGGCGGGTTGCCGCCGCGGCGGCCTGCTCCTTGGCCTCGTCGCTTGGAGACCTCTGCCAGCCTCGGTTCGGATCATCTCGGAGAAGACGGGTCGACGTCTCCGGGTCCGACGATGATCTGGAACATGCCGCCCGCGATGAGAGGTGCCCGTGAGGGTCAGGATCCTGTCGAGACCCTTCTGGTCGACCTTGTCCATGTCATTGAGGACAAGACGCAGAGCGCGTTGCGCAGTGCGCTGCTGCGTTGATGTTGTCGCGCCACCGACGTACGTCAGGACGTCCTTCGCCACCGCAGGCGATCGCATTGCCGCGGAGTTTCCTTTCTCGTGATGGGGCCGCAGCACCTGGGGAGGGCGAAACCCAGCGGTCAGGGATCATCGCTGACTCCCTGCAGCCACACCCTATGTCAATCGATCGTCACATTACAGTGAGTTAGAGCACCCTGCAACCGGAGAGAAGGGTCCCGGATCTATTCTCCCGCCTTCGCCCTGCTCAGGAGCCCCTTTGCTCCCATGGTGACGCGAGGCCGGGAAGGTCTCAGGACGATGCGAAAGTCCTCGTGCTGCCGGCCGTCAGACGAGGTCCTCGCGACCATCAGCCGTGCTCCCGATGCTGCTGACCTCGACGAAGCTGCGCAGCGTGAGGACCAACTCCCCGTCACCGACGAACACCTCGGTCAGCGATCGGTCGTGAATGACCTCCAGCACTGGCGCGCACCCTTCAGGAAGCGTCACGCTGCGCCCGATCCGTGCTGGGTGTGGCAGGTGGGGCGGTCCACGCACGCACCTGCCGATCCGGTGATGTCCACGTGCAGAGTCATCCGATCGATCACAGTCCCCGAGCCCGTGGTCTGCTCGGCGTCTGCCTCCAGGCGCAGCTGCCAGCTGCGGTGCCCGCTGAGGGTCATCGACCTCAGTGAGGCGCCTTCAGGCACTCACCCACGAGGGCCGGTTGCCCGGCGTCATACGGCGGTGAGGCGGCGGGGCGCTGGATGAGTCAGCCCGCCGAGACTCAGCATCGAGGCATGGTCAGGTGTGGACCCCACTGCGGTCTCGATGGAGGGCTGATCGTCCTCGGAGGCGTTGCTGCCGGTCAGCAGGACCGGCCCCGGCTCGGAGGGACGACGGGCGAAGACCTGAGGGCGTGAACTCGAAGCCCGGTCGAGCCTCGTGGAAGACCCGTCGGTGTCTCGCAGGGCTCCGGTACCCAGGGTGCCCCACCGTGTAGACGCAGGGGAAGATGTTCTCAAAGCCCTCCCGCTCAGGGGTGATGCCCTGGGCTGCAGATGAGAACGATCCCAGTCCTCACCGGTGTCCTCATCCTTCAGCCGCACTGAGACCGGGGCACTCCACATGTGCCCGAGGCATCGAAGGCGCCTCCGCTCAGGGGAGCTCAGTTCCCCTCCAGCTCGCCAGGAGACCCAGGGTCCAGGGACCGGTGCAGGAACTGCAGCGCCGGTCTCATCGGCGCGCTGGACCCCGATGAGCATTCGGTCCTCCCCGGCCGGTCAGGATCGAGAGACCTGCGGGTCGCGGTAGTGGGTCGTGTAGCCCTCGGCGTGGGTGAGGGATGAGCGGTTTCCCAGCCACTGGCGAAGTCAGTCAGGTCGTCGCTGGTCACCAGGCACTGGCTGGCGGTGCGCTCGTCGGTCGCCGGGTCCCGGGGTTCCCGGTGTAGAACAGCTGGAACGGAGCCCGGCAGGCGGCATCGACCTCATGGCCTCCAGCACGATCGCGTTGCCGGAGTAGAGCACCGCTGCGGTCGTAGGAGGTCCGGGATGATGGCGGGCGCGTGGTGGCGCCAGTGCAGCAGGTCCGTCGAGGAGGTGCCCCAGTAGACCCAGCTTGCGGTGAGGGGATGGAAGGGGACTGAGCTGGTAGAAGGCGTGGTATGTATCGCCGTCGATGAGCAGCCCGTTGGGATCGTTGAGTCGGCCCACCGGCGGGACGACGTGGAAGCAGGGATAGTCCGGGTCATCGGCCGCTGCGGATGCGGCGATTGCATCCTGGGCCAGGCGCTTGAGGTCCTCAGTCACGAAGGGATGCTAGCAGGACCACTGTCATTCGCCGAGGTGGTTCTCAGTGGAGTACGGGACGATGAGCCACAGACCGAATAACGCAGTCACAGCGGCAATAGCGATGAAGAACCCGCCAGGACCTGAGCCAGACGCACTGCCCCTCGACCTCGCCGGCCTCGTGCTTGGCGTGCACGGTGGCCAGCATGCGGAGCCGCCAGCGAGCAGATGGTGAGGATGAAGGCGGTGCCCAGCACCGTCACGGACGCCAGCCCAGCTGTGAGCTCGGTCGATCGCCATACCGGTCATGCCACCGTGGATCTGTCGTCATCCGATGCGTACTGTCCTGGTCCGTCACGCCATTGACGATCTCAGACGCACCTCGTCCAGCGTCCGCGGTTCACGTCCCAGTGCCGGATCTGCTGTGACGACGACGACCTCGGAGGCGTCGTGACGTTGGAAAATCCACCCGGTTGTGGCTCGCCTGACGAATGATGGCCAGGGGCTCCCAGGATGAGCAGGCAGATGACGACGATCGTGCCCGGCACCGCCCTTGACCGCGACGTCAGGACGTGGCGGCCCCACCAGGCCCGAGCACGGAAGCGTCACCAGCCAGGCGATCCCCATCTTGCCGGCGGTCCTCCAGGACACTGGTGCCCGGCCGATCCCGAGGCCCAGGATCGACCCGGTGCAGATGTGGGTGGTGGACAGCGCAGAAACCCCAGATGGGAGAGGCCAGGATCGCCACCGTCAGGAGGCGGTCTCGAGCGAAGCCACTGCAGGCCTCGACATGCCCAGCCCGCCCCATGGTGCGCATGATGCGCCACCCGCCTGAGTAGAGTGCCCAGGCCGATGGCGGGCCCGCTGCGGCGATGACCCACCAGTGGGGCCGGTACCCGGCCTCCTGGTAGCCGCCGGCCACCAGCACCAGCGTGATGACCCCATGGTCTTCTGACCCATCAGACGTGCCATGAGACAGCGCCACCAGCGATGCGGTGACCCGCTGGCTGTTGCGGAAGAGCCTCTCGGGTACGGGTTGGTCCGGGTGCGCGATGCGGTAGAGCCAGGGCCGTGGCCAGGGCTGCTGCTCCGGCCACCACCGGTGCGATGACGGCGGGCAGGATGATCTGCGAATCACCGTCCCCAGTGGACTCCCTTGGACTCCGGCTGCCACCACGACCGCTCGATGGAGTCCTCCGAACAGCGCGTGGGACGAGGACGACGGCAGCCCGAGACACCAGGTCGCCAGGTTCCACAGGGATGGCGCCGGCCAGACCAGCGAAGATCGTGGCCGGCGCCGACTCGATCACCGTGTCGTCGAACATCCCGTGCGAGATCGTCTGGGAACCTCGGTCGACAGGCGGGCGCCGATGACGTTGGCACGGCGGCGACCAGAACCGCTCTTCTGGGTGTGAGAGGCGCTGTCGCCACCGACGTCGCCATCGCATTGGACGAGTCGTGAAACCGTTCGTGAAGTCGAAGACGAGGCCGTCACGACGACAACGATCACGAGAGAGAATGGTGCTCATACCGTTCCCGATGGGAGATCTGGCTGACCCTCTCGGCCGCCCTGGCGAGACGGCAGCGGAGGTCCAGGTCGCGTGAGCGCACCCACCGGTGTTGCCCGCCGACCCCCTGCTGCTAACCGAGTCGCATACGAGCCTCACTGGTTCCCCAGGTCTCGCCAGCGTCATGGCCGCTCCCCAGCAACACGGTCTTTCGTCCACCTCAGGGCCAAAACCGCTGAGCCAGTGTCACGTTCACAACTACCTCGCGACATGGCTTACCCCGGAATGAAGGGCCCGTCACGATAGGGGTCACTGCATGGCAGCGGACGACGAAGAGCCTGGACGAGTATCGGCAGCGGCACCCTCCCGACCAGGGGATCGACCACGAAGTCAGCAACAGACATCGATCTGGGAATCGACCTGGGGACGACACGTGCCGTCGTGGCACGTGCTGACCGGGGGAACTATCCGTTATCAACTTCACCGACGAGCACGGCGACGAGCACGACTTCATCCCTCGCTGACAGCGCTGCACGAGGGACGCTCGTCCACGGTTTTCGCCGCCAGGCGAGGCAGGCTCAGCAGGGCGCTCCGTTGCTGCGCAGCCTCAAGCGGGTCCTGGCGCTCCCCGTTGACCGCCTCGACGCCGGTACGGCTGGGAGACAATACCTTCTCCCGTTTTGGAGGTTCTCGCAGTTACCTCCGTCACCGCAAGTCGAGCTCGCTGATCGGGGCATCGACATCACCCGCGCCCGCGTGGTGGTCGCCGTGCCCGCCCACGCCTACAGGGGCGCAGCGTCTTCCTGACTCGGGCCTGCCAGCAGGCCGGTTTCCGCGTCGCCGCCATGCTCAGCAGGCCCAGTGCAGCCGGTTCGGTACACCCACCGCAAGGCGACCACCGTCTCCTCCAGGCGCACCCGGGTTCTGGTCTGCGACCTGGGCGGTGCTGTCGACACCTCACTGAGTCGACGTCGTCGACGCGTCTCACGGTGCTGGCCTCTCACGGGCTGGGAGACCTGGGCGGGGACGATGTCGACCTGCTCATGCCCACGATGGCCTCAGGCCGGGCAGGCATCACCGAGAGGACCTCTCCCCCACCGAGCTCGACGACCTCGCTGGACCAGTGCCGCGACGCCGGGGCACCTGACCCCTCAGAGCCGTCGGGTGCTCATCATCCTCAGAGGCCAGGACGTCGTTCTGCGGTGTCCGACACTGTACGGCCTGCACCGCTCATTGAGCGGTCCTTGGCCACCGATGGCCCCTCGGTCGGCAGGATGGGCGAGCGGGAGCTAGAACCGACGTCGCCAGCGTCTACCTGGTTGGCGGCGCTACTCGGTCTTCTCTGGTACAGGCTCCTGCAGGAGCGCTTCGGTCGTCAGGTTCTGCTCTCCCCTACCGGGGCCTCCACCGCCATCCGGCCTGGCGATCGCGGCGGACCGCACCAGCGGCTACGACCCCGACCTGACCGGCTCTCACGGGGTTTCGGTGTCTTCCGCGAGGGCCGACGGCGGCCACCGCCTCACTCGACGCGATTCAGGCCCAGGTCCGTCAGGCCTCGCCCGAGGCCAGGAAGACACGGTGCTGACCCGCAGTACGACGCGGCGCACAACATCGGCTGGTGCGCCGTGGGTGCGCCGGTGTCGACGAAGGCGGTGAGCCCGCAGCGAATCGCCCCTACCAGGAACATCGTCTTCCCTTCGAGGCCTCCCTGCGGGACGTCAGTGACGAGGCCGAGGACCTACTCGGTGGGCGGCGCGATCCACGGTCGCGCCCAGATTCAGAGAGCACCACCGCGTCGATGAGGCCGGCCTGGTTCGCGTCACCCTCACCGACCTCTCCGACGGATGCAGCCGCCGTTCGTTCTGGGCGGCGCACCCTGTGGCGCCGGCCGACACGACGGGTCGAGACGCGCGGCATCGGAGGGCGGGTGAGGCGGGATGCTCTCGTCACCAGTCTCGGGTCAGCGCCTCCGTGATCGGCCGCAGCTGGGTTGAGATCGTGCGGGGCCAGCGGGCGGTAACACGGGACGATCGCAGCCAAGCCAGAGCGACGGCTGCCGGCTCCTACGCAGTCGCCGCCTACCTGGCGACAGTCTCAGCGACGTCGTCTAACACTCAGGCCGCTTTGGTGATCAGCCACCATTCACAGCCCTCTCGCCACTGATCGGCTCATCGACGGTACCCCCGTGAGAAAACCCGGCGCGGGGCGAAATGGGGCATGAGCCCTGCCGAGCTCGGCAGCCACCCGCCCTGGCTGAGAGACCTTCGACGTCGCCTCGGTGGAGCAGGTTGTGAGTGGGGCTGAAGAACGATGGGCCGGCGCCTTGAGCGTCAGCGATGGCGAACCACTGCCGGATGCGCTCAGGCGTGTGGTTGGACAGCCCACTGCCGGATCTGCCGCGGCGGTCGGGACCTCTTCGAGGCGCCGACGGTCCTCCAGCAAGTCGACTCGTCGTCAAGTGGGCGTAGTGGGATATCAACAACGTCGGTACGCAGCCGCGGCGACGACTCCTCCAGCGCCGGCGGATGTTATCCGCGCTCGAGCCCGGGACGGTCGGGCTTCGTGGAGACCTTCGTGGCCAGAACTACGCGCTCACGGACAGGACGCAGGCAGGCAGGCACCGATCACGGTCTCGGCTCCCTCCTGGGTTCCCGAGCCCAGTAGGGTATCCGTCAGCAGTGTCGACGAGGTTCCCGCCACCGTCGAGGTAGGCGATCCAGCGCGGAGGAGGTCGCCTCGTCGGCCGTCAGCCGAAGCGTTACCTCCCAGCCCAATGGGGCTGATCACTCAGGTCAGCCAGGTGTACGGGTGGGAGCTCCAGTCATCTTGCCTCCTGGTGTATGAGAGCGCCGCCGGAAGCTGCACCACGGCGACACTCACGCCTTGTCGTGAGATCGGATCGACTCGGCCAGAATACGTTGAAGAGCTGGAACCGTCACCCGCGGTTCCAGCCTCCAGCTGAACAAGCGTTCTGATGGTGTGCGCCTCCCGGCGCTCAGATGGCCTACTGCCGCTTGGCGGCTGACGCTCGCCAGCTCGTCCTCAGCAGAGGGTCGAGGCGCTGAGCGTGATCGACAGGCAGGTCGCCAGCGCTCCCTCGACCTCGTGTATACCCGCACGGCGATGCCGAAGGCGCCTGGCGCCTGCGACCAGGTCCACGACCTCGTCGAGCCGGTGCACTCGTCAGACGGCGCCGTCACTCATGAGGGTGATGGGCCGGATCCTCGACACCGCAGGGAGTGCCAGGCGCTGACCGCCGTACGGATCTGCGGAGCAGACGCCCGGTGTCCAGGAGGCGCCCGGCGGCCGAGGACCAGGATGTCGCGGAAGGAGTAGAGCCGCTGGGGCCCGATCGCGGCGCTTTCGAATCGATGGCTCACCAGCCCGGTACGCGCCGGTAGTCGAGCTGGCGACTGCGTGATGCCGGCGGCAACGCACCGGCCCGCGGTAGCGAATCGGCATCGAGCTGGGGCAGAGGGTCGCGAGCACATGCCTGGTACGCTGAGGCCTTGCTATCGCACTGGCTTCATTCATGCTCACGACCTGCTCCTGTCGCGGAACACACACACCTGGGAACTGGTGCGGCGGCCAGCCTCGTGCGGCCCGGCGCCACGATAGGGCCGCTTGGGCGATGCTCAACGAGGCACGCCCATCTCGGTGTGCCGTCGGGCATGAATCTCTAGCTGAGGTCGACGGTCGCGGCGCACACCGACTATTCCCGCTGATGCAGCCGATTCTCCCGGCGGGACGACGGCAACCCCAGTGACGCGAGATTACAACACTAGTCACATCGGTCCATCGGTCCCAGCGTGTCGCCGTCGGCCCAGGTCATCGGTCTGCGACGGCACTCTCGCTGCCACTGCTCGGGCGCTCCGCACCGTGGTCGTCGCTGGATCCACAGCCCTCGGGCGCGTCGGGCACTGCTGGCGTGCAGCAGGGAGACCCGGTGGTATCACTCAAGCAGCCCCTCCCCGGGTGCGGGCGCGGTCGTCACCCCGCTGGCACGGACGGGAGTCTCAGCGACGAGCCTGGCGACGACGCGCGTCGTCATCGACATCAGGCTCAGTGCGCCCGATGCGACCGCCCAGCGCCTCGACGACGATCATCAGGGCTGGGCCGAGAGGCGAGCGTGGCCGTGGGCCTGCACACCAGTCCTCGTGCGCGTCTCCAGGATAGCCAGCATCGTCGGTCCGCCAAGTCCTCACGAGGACGGCGACCAAGCTCATCTGGGATCGGTGGATCTGACGCCCACCAGCTGCATCAGGGCAGTTCAACTACGGAGGTAGTACCTGTCCGGGAACGCGCAGCCGATGCACGCTGACCTTCGTCACGACACGCAGCCGGCCAGCCGGGACGCCTACGGGCGTGGTGCGCGCGCCCGCCCTCAGCCCAGCGCGTCAACGGCGCGACGCAGCAGAATCGATGTGCGGATCACGGCTCAAGCCGGCTCCGAGCCGTCTCCTCACCGCGCTGCGCGGGCGCGACCGACGCGGAGCCACTGCCTGGTCGATCGTGTCCGCCTCCCGCTCAGCATGAGGGCGCGTACGCGCGCGCAGGTTGCATGGGGGCACTTCGCGGGTGATCTCCGTGGCCAGACGCACGGTCCTGAGGTTCTGCTGACTGCCGCGTCCACGAACATCGGCTGTGAGTCCGACGACGAGCTCCTCGATCCTGGGACTCACTGGCGCGGGTGAGCCAGGAGCGCCTCCAGATCCGTGGGCCGTCGTCGACGATTCCAGCCATCCGGGCGACCACGGGCGAGGGCGGAGCTGCGCGGGGGCCTCGACGTCGGCGTCAAGCCCGCCAGACGCTCACGAGATGAGCGGTGCAGCGGAAGGTGCTCGTCGCGCTGCACCGCCCAGGCGTAGCGCAGCCGCTCAGGGTCCGCCTGCGCGTGCGACGGTACCCGTTGCCACGGTGAGGGCGGTGCACCTCACTCGAGATAACAGACATTGGAGATCGACAGGGGCAGGGAACTCCACTGATCTCGCTGCCCGATCTTCATCCTGAGCCTCTCGAGAGATGCCGCGGGACAAGTCTCGCCCGCCGGGCGCTCAGGGCCTCAGCAGGGAGCGGGCTCACGCGCCTCGCTCGATGCGGTTGCAGCGCTCACCGAGACGCGGCTCCGCCCTGAGAGCGAGGTGATGGGTCATCCGGTACTTGCCGATCTGGACCTCGTCACCGGGCAAGCGCCACTTGACTCCACACGCGTGCGAGTTGACGCACGATTTCATTGAGCGAACCAGGTCACGGACGCCGTACCCGCCATCGAGCAGCGACGAGAAGACCGCGTGCTTCCTGGAGACGGTGACGTCATCGAGAAGATGTCGGCACGGTGGCACCCACGGTGGTCTCCTCGGCGTCCAGGAGGAACCGCCGCACCGGTGGTCGAGCCCGTGGTGGACGAGAGCGCCGTTCCGACAGTAGGGCGGCGATCGCGGCGTCCTGCTGACAGCCCCACGCACCGGGGTCGACCGCGTTGCCGACGTCGGCGACGAAAGGTCTGTGGAGGAGGATCCTGCTCGATCGGACTGCTCGACGTATTCCTGCGGTTCGTTGCGGCGCCGGTGCACCTCAAGCCCTACCGTTCATTTGTTTTCGCCGTCGAGTCAACACCGACGCAGCCCTCCGCCGGTTAGCCCGAGCCTACCCGCTGCACGCCCGCGACGATACCCGCCAGGTGACTCGGGGGCACCGATTTGAGGTCTCATCCGGTCACGGCCTCGCATTGATGATACTCGGAAGCTGGGACAAAGGTCGCGGCATGGCGATGGCGAGCCCTTCAGAGACCACCGAGCCGGTGCGTCGAGCGGTCAGAGCGCGTCGCCGGGATCGTCAAGGCTCTTGAGGACGAGCTGACGCAGGACCGATCGGCGCATCGAGATGTGTCAGAGCCAGTCCTCGACTGCAGGCATCACCTCGTCCCGCAGGCGGGGAAGGCCCGACGACCAGCCGTTGGCGATCTCCTGACCGGCCCGGCCCTGTCGGATCTCCCGGGCGCGGGGGTGAAGGGCCGCGGTCCAGCTCACGGTGGGCGTCGACGGCGAAGACCCGGCCACAGAGGCGTCGATGTGGTCGTTGCTCAGTGGTGGCTGAGGGCCTCTCGAAGACCCTCAGCCGAGGTCCTGGTGGGGCATCAGGCTGGAGGCCTGCAGGTGATGGAGTGATGCCGCTGAGCGTCAGGTCCGCCTTCGCTGCGCCCTCAAGCTACTCTGGCGCTGACGGCGTCCCAGCCGCGCCAATGCGGTCAGACCGCACATGTCCGCGTCAGCTCCGGTCCTGGCGGGGCTCGATCCCGGGATCTCTCGTGCACGAGCGGCCACCTGGGCACTGCCCGCCCTCACCGAGCAGCCGCCTGCCCTGCTGCCTCAGCCAGGCGCAGGCGCGTACGATCTGGGCGTCGGATCGGCGCGGCAGCACGGGACTGCCCACCCGCCGGGCGGTGCTGGCTCTCCATGGAGGCCGGTCTGAGTCATCGGCCACGAGGCGCTCAGGGCACGCATCCGCGCTGCTGCGGGTCGACTGTCTGCAGGCGACCCGCAGCGCCTGGTTCAGCAGGACGGTCAGGGTGCTCGGCTCAGTGTCATCGTCGGCGTGCACCAGAACGGCCTGGACGAACGATGCCGCATCGATGACCGCGTCGCGGACAGGGTTATGCAGCATCGACCAGGCCAGGGACCTCGCCATGCAGGGTCATGCAGGGGAGCCGAGCAGGCCGGTCGGGCATGACAGCGAGGTTTCGTCGGGCCGCACGACGGCGTCGGGTGGATCCTCGTCGTTGACATTGACGAGATCCGGGAGCGGGCGTCCACGGCCTCGACGACGTCGGCTCGCGGCCTCCAGGACCACCGGCGGGCGGTGGGTGCGTACCAGCGCTCCGTCCCGTCGAGTACAGGGCCGACGACGAGCATGTGCGGACGCCAGCACGCGTCTGCAGGTCCGACTCCCCTCCTGCTGCAGGGGTCACGAGGCGATGCGTCCCTCATCAAACGACCAGCTCGTCGGTGATGACGCCGAGGGGCCTGCGGTGTGGAGCCGGCGCAGGCCAATTCTGCATGTCGGCCTGGACCTGGAAGCCCGTGCGGGAAGTCGTCAGGGAGAGCGTTGCCGTGAGCTCTGCGCTCGAAGAGACCAGGCGGCTTGAAGAGCCTCTGGCCGTGACGTGGGCGACAGGCTGCTTGGACGGCGGCCCTGGCGTGGGTGATGCCGTCAGGCCTGCCGGGCGAGCCTCGACGTCGTCGACCCGGGCGACGATGGGGTGGGTGAGTGTGCCGGCCGAGTCCTCCAGCGTAGGCAGGCCTTGCGGGTGGAGGTAGCTCACCCAGGCCTCGGTGTAGCCAGCCGCCTCGGCCTCGGCCGGTGCCCTGGTGATCAGCGAGGACTCCTTGAGCCGGTGTCCTCCCACCAGGTGCAGTCCGGGGTCGCCGACCACATGCGGCACATCTCGGAGGATCGTGTTGGCGCGTCCAGCCCTCTGGGGAACAGGTGACCAGCCTGAAGTGCAGCTCCTCGTTGAAGGTGACAGCCCGGGTTCTCCATGGCTCCGAGGTTGTACTCCGGGACAGAGCACGCTGTCGTAGGGTCCCAGAAGCCGTAGGCGTAGGCCCATCATATGAGGTTCAGGCCAGCTCAGGGTCAGGTCGAGGCTCTAGCGGCATCAGTGCTCGCGGGCTGGCGCGCGCAGGACCGCGACAGCGGGATCGTCGGGCCCCGCCGGCTCGGGGACGTCCATTGCCCGGGTCTCGGTGCCGGGGCCGGCCGCCAGTGCGGTGAGGTAGCTGGGCCGGGGGCCTGGGGCGGCAGGACGTCGTCTCAGCCGCGGTCCGTGCCGGTCGCCTGGGGAGCATGATCCGCCAGCTTGCGGGCGGGTGGTGGACATGACCGTCCAGCCGCGGGGTGCGTGACCTCCGGCGAAGCGGTCTTGATCTCCGGCTGCTCCATCACCGGCCCAGGCCCGGCGCGCGTCGGAGGGCTCAGTGGGTGTAGAGTGAGGTGGCGCCATCGACCGGGGTCGATGGAAGCGGTGCGTCCCTGGCCCGAGTTGGAGGGACCGCGCTGCCGTGATCTCACCGTGTGCCCTGGGTCGAGGACGGGCAGCTCGATCGAGCACCATCCCAGATCACCGGGGCTGGTTGCCCGTCGTCGACGCTGAAAGTCGACCGCCTGCCCCAGAAGTCCCCAGGAGTCCTACGGTGCGTTGCATGTGCCAGGCTCAGTCGGGCAACGCACGCTGAAAAACGACCTCGTGCGATCGATGGCCCTGGTCATCCGGCCACGTGGGTGGGGGCACGCGCACGCGAGGATCGCCAGGCGGCTCCTCGTGACGCGGGTTCGATGGGAGCTGTCACGGAGCAGGCGAGGCGCGGTGGTGGTCATGCCGATCTGGCAGCATGCGGTTGCGGCCGAGACCTCCACGAGCCTGGTACGGTGGGTACCAGGCCTTGTGAAACCTCGGTCACTTCTCCTCGGTGCGCTCGGGCGTGGCCCACAGGGGTGTGGTAGACGCCCTCGACGTCGTCGGTGCGGTGGTAGGTGTGCGCGCGCAGAGTCTCGCTGCCCCTGGATGAGGGCGGCCGGCGGGCGCCAGGAGCGCCAGCTGGTCCAGACGTAGGGCCAGGGAGGAGGCGAGGCGGGGCGGGGACGCCGTGTGGTGGCGGAGGTGGCCACGACCTCGGCGCCAGGCAGGCAGGACGCGTCGCCAGGGAGGCGAACACCGGCGCCGTGAGCAGGCTGGCCAGAGAGGGTTCTCGGCGTAGGCGCGGTGATGTCGTCCAGGAAGCGGGCGCGGATGATGCAGCCCGCCTCGCCAGATGCACGCCACGCACCGGGTCGATGTTCCAGTCGAGACTGCTGGAGGCGGTAAGCGATCATCAGAAAGCCCTGGGCGTAGGCGGCGATCTTGGAGCCGTGGGGCCTGTGACAGCATCGACGAAGCCGCGTCGCTCCTCGGGGTCGGTCAGGGGCCGTCTGGGTGGTTCCTGCAGCGATGTCGGCGAGCCTGGACGCGGCCCGCCGCATCGCTGAGAGGAGAGACCGCGCGTGCGAAGGTGGCCTCGGCGATGGCGGGCACAGCCACTCCAGCTCGAGGGCCGTCTGGGTGGTCCACACGGTACCCTTCTGGCCCGGCCGCGTCACGACGCGATATCGACGAAGAGCCTCACCGGTGGCCGCCATCGGTGTGCGACAGGACACTCGGTGGTGATGTCGAGTGGTGAGTCGAGCTCAGGTCCTTCCAGGGCGGAAGACCTCGGCGATCTCGGGGACCGTGAACCCGCCGACGTGGCGGCAGGGTCGTGGAGCCTCGGCGATGAGCGCATGTCGGCGTACTCGATGCCGTTGTGGACCATCTTGACGAGTGGCCGGCGCCGTCGGGACCGACGTGCGTGCGGCGGCGTCGCCGTCGACGTGGGCGAGATGGACTCCAGCATCGGCCCCAGGCGGTCGTCAGGACTCGGCGGTGCCGCCGGGCGATGATCGAGGGCCGCTGGGCGCCCTCCTCACTGCGCCGGAGACCCCCATGCCCGCGGTGCAGCCGCGCTTTCGCAGGGAGACCTCGCAGCGCCGGGTGTCAGCCTGTAGCGGGAAGCGTGTTTGCCGGCGTCGACGATGATGTCACCCGAGGCTCCATGAGGGCGGCCCGCTCCTCGATAACGCTAGGTGGCGGCTCAAAGCCTGAACCATGATGATGGCCACACGCGGCAGTGCTGCGAGGGCACGGGTCGCTCAGGTCAGGCTGCGGGCGGAAAATCGCCCTCGGAGCCGCAGCGCTCGATGAGCCTCTCGGTACGGAGCAAGCGTGCGGTTGAGCAGCGACCGTGACCGTGACGAAGCCAGGTTGCAGGCCAGGTTCGCCCCATCACTGGCCCGAGCCCGACGGGTCGGCTGTGGCCGGTGCGAGGATAGGCTGCTCATGGAAGTCCTTTCCTGTGCCGCAGCCCCTCAGACGGCGCTGCGTTTTCAAGCCTTGGTGGCGGAGGATACTGGTTGCGCTCTGCGATGGCGGCAGCGTGTCAGCATTACGGTTCACGACGCTGATGGTACTCACGCACCTGTCAGCCTCTGTGACCCTACCGTCGATCCTGCGCGAGGACCATCACCGTGATTCAGACGTGTCGGCACGCGATCGTGACTGCTCACGACGAGCCTGTCACCGGGTGAGCCGCCTGGTGTGACGCTACAGGTGACGGGTGCGGCCAGCACGGTTCCTCCAAGCGGTGCCGCGGCCCTGGCCGGGCCTCCCGCTCAGGCACGCAGTGCTCCGACGACCAGTCGGTGCCGCCTGGTCCGCCGTTCGTCAGATCTCAGAAAGGCTGACGGTGATCCAGCTCGACTCTGCGACTCCGTTCCCGTCGTCGAGACCGCGCGCGCGGTCTAGTCGCTACTCGACGCCCGTGACCTTCGCCTTCCGCGTATCCGGACCTGCGTCCTGGTGATGTTCCGGCATCACCGGCGGTCTGGCGTCACAGCTCCTGCCGCGATCTCGACCTACTGGCAGCGGGGCCTCTCTCTGAGCCTACCCCTGGTGGGGTCGGCCCGCGCTCCTGGTCCGACGATGACCTGCGCCCTATTGAGAAAGTCGGCTCAGGAGGAGCGCCCGTGCCCCGTGGCGTCCCGCATCTGCAGCTGGCGGCGGGGATGCGCTTCGTGGGAGTTCGCCTCGCTGCGGGACGACGCCACTGACCGGCTCACGGCCGTGGTGGATGACTGGACGCCACCCAGGCACGCGCGACATCCGCCTTCTACGTCGATCCTCCGGGTGGTTCCGCGCGTCACCCGAGCGCTGTCGCCCGCTCCGGGCTCGTGGAGGGAGATCGCCCGAGCCTGGCGCCACGCGTGGTCATTGAAAAGCCCTTCGGGCACGACCGCGCCAGCGCCCGAGAGCTCGATGACCTCGTGGGACGCATCGTGCGTCCGACGACATCTTCGGGTCGACCACTACCTGGGCAAGAGACGGTGCGAGCATCCTGGCGCTGCGGTTCGCCAGCACGGTGTTCGAGCCGCTGGGAACTCAGCGCTACGTCGACCAGTCCAGGTCGATGGCGGGACATCGGTATCCGGCCAGGCCATGCTACGACGCCATCGGCTCGGCGCGCGACGTCATCAGAACACCTGCTCAGCTCCTGGCTGGCCGCGATGGAGAGCCCACCAGCATGGGAGGCGGCCGCGGTGCGCACTACGGAAGAAGGTCCTCAACTGCGTGCGTCTGGGCGCGATGGGGTGTTGGACCTGGACCTCACCACTGCCCAGGGGCCGTTAGGCGCCGGCTTCAGGAGGCTGCCGGTGCGGGCTATCTGGAGGAGGCAGCGTCGCCGCCGACTCCGGCACGGAGACCTTCCGCGCCCTGCGCCTGGAGATCGCCAGCCGTCGCTGGGCCGGCGTGCCGTTTACCTGCGCGCCGGTAGCGCCTGACCCGCCGGGTCACCGAGGTCGCCGTCGTCTTCAAGCAGCCCGCCGTTTCCTGCCCTGAGGTCGGCTGGCCACCGGCCGTGAGTGCCAACGCTTTCATCGTGCTGCGCATCAGCGATGAGGGGCATCACGCTGCGGCTGGCCTCCAGGTGCAGGACAGATGAGGCTGCGACGTCTCCATGGACTTCGGCTGGAGCACGCTTCAGCGAGGTCCCGGAGGCCTATGAGCCGCCTCATCCTCGATGCGCTCTCTGGGTGATGCCCGCTCCCCCACCAGCGCGAGGTCGACCTGTCCTGGCGCATCCTCGATCCGTCATCGAGCACTGGAGCGCCGTGGGGGTCAGGCCTGCGCACTCCTGAGGCCGGCCAGTCCCGAGGCTCCTTGCCCGCGACGGCCGCACCTGGAGCGCTCGCAGTTACCGCACTGACCGCGACGACCACCTCCCGGATCGTCTCGGCTGTGGGTAGGGCACGGGAGACCTCCAGCTCCTCCCGGGTGCTGACTCTCGCGGTCTCCACCGACGAAGGGCTGGAGGACGCGCTGTGCGCCACTGCGCGCCAGCCAGGATCACCCCAGCCGCATCATCGCGTCGTCAAAACCGCCTGAGGGACACTGCGGTCGCTGTGCTCCGCGCAGCCGTGACGGACACGTCCAGCCCAGGCCGGCAGGCACCTGGACGCTGAGGATCCGCGTCGGGTCGACGCCGGTGCCGACGAGACACTGGTCCTGGCCCTGGGACGGCGGCTCTGCACACCGACACGCTGGTGGTGCCTTCCTCCTGCCCGACGCCCTAGTCGTGTGGTGGCCGACGACCGTCCCGGGATCCCCTCGCGGGATCGCCCAGGACGCCTGGGCTCCACGCATCTGCTACCCGCGAGGACTTCCCGCCCGGGAGCGCTGCGGGCTGGCGCGGTGAGCGTTCGCGGCGACATCGGCTGGCCGGACCCGCATCGCACTGGCGCGCCGTGGCCTCCACCCTGGACCGCTGCTGCGCCGGGCAGCCTGCGAGAGGTCAAGTGGTCGCCGGCAGGCCGAGAACTCCTCTCTCCTCTCATGATCGCGTGGTTGCGGCTGCGGCTGGACGTACCCGGTCACGAGTCGATGAGGGACTTCAAGGGCATCTCCTCCATCACCGCCAGAGACCGACGACGGCGAGGTCATCATCGCCCGCCATGACCTGGGCGGGTCACGATCACGCGCCCCAGCCTGAGCAGGTGGTCACGATGGCGCGGCGCGGGTCAGCACCCTCAGCGAGAACCGCGGCTCACAAACCCTCGTCTGCAGGAGTCCTGCCACGCTGCCAGGGGCCTGTCAATGACTGCTCACGCCCCGCACCAGGCCATCGCTCGAGATCAGGCGGCTGAGCCGCCGCGCACCCAGAGGTCATCATTCCCACTGGCGACGCGCGCGCAGAGGCCTGCCAGGACACCGTGCGGATCCTGTCACCGGCGGTGACGGGCGAGGCGCCCTCCTGGCACTGACAGGCGGTTCCGGGGGATGCGCTGTCTGGGGCCCTCGCGCATCTCATCGCGCGCCCAGCCCGAAGCGGTGCGTCACGCCATCCACCTGGGTTCGGTGACGGGCGCTTCGTGCCGCCGAGGACGGAACGCAGCGATCTGCTGGCCACGCCTCATCGCCGCAGGCATCAGGAGTCTCGACCCACCGGCTGGCCGCTCCGAACGAGGTCAGCGGCCTGGATGGGGCGACCGCCCGTCACCCACGAGCTTAAGTCGGCGGGTGTGACCCCTGGCAGCTATCGACGTCGTCACGAGGGGCTGGGACCTGACGCGCGTCTGCTCCCTCTTCCCAGGCACCCGGCCGCGCTCGCGGTGGGGGCTCCCGCCATGTCGTGCTGCATCGCCCAAAACCGCCTCCTGAGCGCTGTCTCCATGACCTTCCAGGCCTTGCAGCATGCCAGCCCGGGTCAGGTGAGTTGCCGGCAGTGAGGGCAAAACCGAACAGTCGCCTCGCAGCACGCTCGATGCTCAGGCACCGGCCTCGTGCTGCCGGGAGAGCAGACCACCTGGGTACCTGGATGAGCAGGCCAACGCCTGATGGCTGATTGGGTCTGTTCGAGTTGCGGAAGCGTGCTGCGGGCCGACGGCCAGAGTTCGTGTCGTCGGGTGGGGCCGCAAGCTGACGGCATGAAACGCTTCTGGCCGGCTCTGGCGCGCCTGACGGTGCTCCGGTGCGCTCGGTGCATCAGGATGACACGCTCTTCCCGTCCATGCCGCATGATGCCTCGCCGGAGCCCTCGGAGTCGGCGACCACCGAGCTCTGCCGCCCTCCATGGAGGCATGCCCTGGGACCGGAGGGACTCATCCTGCCCTGAGCGGCCTCTGCGAAGGTGCTCGGAGCTGCCCGGACGCTCCGGCCACCGCCACTCCTGGGCCGAGGTTCCCGCACCGGCTGGTTCGGTGAAGGCGGCTGGGCCGACTTGTCGACACGGTGACAGTTGTGACGCTCGACGAGATCTGGCGGGACCTGGCGATGCCGACTTCTCGCGTGCTGACGTTGTTCGGTCCGAGGAGAGGACGTCGCCGGGGTGCGGGCGTGTGCCGGACGCCATGCGGCTGGGCAGGCGTCGTCAGGATCCTACCACCGGCAGAAGGTCACCTGTCACGGTCAGGACCTCGGCAGCTGGCCAGATCTGACCGTGGGTACCGCTGAACTACCTCTGCGCACACGGGAGCCTGGCAGGTCGATGCGTGCACCCGACTGCTGGTGGCCAGCGACCCGCTGAATCTCATCGCCACCGTTGAAGGCGAGGCCAACGAGGCCAGGGAGGCGCCTGCGGGCCCGGCGAGGCTGTCACGTTGGTTCCACCGAGGACCGGCGGCTGGCTGGCCCACCGGCACCGGGCGGCTGGTGGCCGGCCAACAACTCCTACCGCTGCACGCCACGCGTCGCTTCGTCTCAGTGTGCGCCTCCTACCGGCTCGGCCTGCGAGCCCCACAAACCGAGCGGCGCTGGGCACCTACCTGAACCAGCTGTCTCGCCGGTGGGGACGGGACCGCATCCCTCGGAACGAGCCGCTCGCCCATGCGCGAGAGAGTCGGCTCGCGAAGTGTATGGCGCGGTCGCGATGGCCCAGCCCGCACAGAAGCAGCGCTCGGGAGCCCTGGGTGCTGGGCAGCTCATTCTTCAGCCGACGCCGAGGGCGCGCCAGCCTCGCGCGGTCAAGCGCGCTTCCATGTCCCGCCACTGGCTCTCCTGCTTGATGCCGCCACGCAGCTCACACCCGTTCCGCCTCCGGGTAACAGCGCTCAAGTGCGCCGACGTCTGGCGGCTCGTATCGACGCGATCTGGCTGTATGAGCGTGCGGCCGAATCAGGGTCCCGTTCGGCGACGAGCGCACGCAAGGCGGGGCATGTGCGCATCAATGGGAGAAGACCGCCGGCCCGCAGCACGTCTCGGTAGACGAGGTCCGCTACCGCGATGATGCTTCAAACCGGCTGCTGGCGTCACCGGATCCTCCACCAGCGGTGGGTGCCCCCATCGCCCGCACCGCGTACATCGACTCTCTCCTCCTCGCCCGTCGCCCCTGGATGCGCCGGCCGCCGTCGCTCCGAGATCGCGGGCGGGACGGCCACGAAGAAGGAAGCGCCGTCGGCTCGACGCCCTCATGCGGAGGCGGACGCCATCAGAGATGACCGCCTGACTGCCCCGGGGTGACGGCACCACTCACCAGCAGATTTCCGGAAGGAGCCGCCCATGGGTTA
>BNJU01005009.1_pt1 | contig 53566 bp, 101 predicted proteins | sample 8539281 | NCBI WGS metagenome assembly BNJU01 (sample SAMD00202456, study PRJDB9452) | human saliva metagenome | isolation source: human saliva | place: Japan | reverse complement strand
CTCGTCAAGCTCCCCGGTACTTGCACTCACCCAGGATGGGCGTCTTCGCGCTGCGGTCGGCCGCAAGGACGTCGATGTCAGTCTGCTCGCGCGCCTTGGGGTCAGTGCCCCACCAGAGCCCACGCTCGTTGCGCTGATCGGGGTGAGCCCCTCAGCACCTGTTCTGACATCCACTCCGCGCACATCCCTCGAACCTGTGCCCGCAGTAGCCATCAAGCTGCTGATCGGGAATGGAGCGAGCGGCGACCTCGCCGAGGCCTGCCTCGATGTCCGACACGCGAGGCATCACGAACCAGTACAGAACGCATAGCACGCGTCGTCGATGACGTATATGCCGCGTCTTGAGGTCCGGGCGCTCTCCCCGAAAGGGCACGGCCCTACGGATCATCCAGTACAGAGCGTTGTCGGGTACCTGCGTGAGACTCGTCAGTAGGAATCCCGGTGCGGTCGGCGATACGAGCCTGCCTGTTCGCGCCTCCGGCGATGGCACGCAATATGGAGTTGTATGAGGCGGGCTCAAAGAGCTCTTGGCGCAGCAGTGCGAAGGGAGCTCGTCGTGGAGGAAGCCCGCCGTGTCAAAAGTAAAAGCTGCGATAGGTTCTCACGCAGCGGTAGCGCAGGGTCGATAAGCGGAGGTAGTACGGGACGCCGCCGAAGCACGCGTAGTAGCGAAACGCCTCCTGGGCGCCCAGACCGGGTAACATGAGCGCCGCCTCACGGTACCCCAGGGGTGCCAGTCTCATCTGGGCGGTCCTCCTGCCGTAGAGCGGGCTCTTGTTGCCAAGTGCCTCACCTTCCATGAATCCCTGGTTCGAGCCGCACAGAATGACGAAGGCGTTCGTGTCCTCGAGCCTATGGTCTATGACCATCTGCAGTATCGAGGGAGCGACCTGTTGCGCTCGGCGGCGTGCGGAGACTCGTCGAACACCAGGACGGCATGCCCTTCTCCCGCGCGATCGGCGAAGAATCCCAAGGCCTCGGCCCAGCCGGAGGAACGAGGCCGGAGAGGGTGGGCAGGTCAAAGAACATGAGCTTGCGCGTAAAGTCCGCCAGGTTGTCGCGGTCACTCTGCTCGAGTGCCGTGAAGTGAGCGCATTCTTGCCGCAGGCGAACTCCTTTGCCAGCGTGGTTTTTCCACGCGCCTCCTGCCGTAAGTACCACCATCTGAAAGTCGCCCCTTGGCGTACAGCTCCTCGAGCTTCCCGAGCTCCTTTTCCCGTCCTACGAACATGCTTTTCCTTCCTGTTATGATGCTTATCTGCATAATGCGATCTAACATAATTACTTGCTACATCTTATCATGGACAGAAAGACCGGCGAATGGGGCCGATAGCCACACCTGTCACCATAGCCCACGCCAGTGAAATATCGGTCTTGGATCAAGCACCAGCCTTTTCGCCCGCGCCCGGGCATGGCTCTCGGCCGGACCTGGTCGAGGCCTCTTCTCGAAGACGGCCCCCCCAGATGCCACGCGGCATCCGGGTCTACAGTCTACAAATATACGCCCCGTAGGAACACGAGCGTCTCCTGCAGCCGGCCCCGGTGCTTGCGCTGGGTATGCCCGAGCCGCGTATCTCTCGAAGTCGTCCAGGAAGTCCTCGGCGTCTCGCCTCATCTGCCTGCGAGGTCAGCCTGGCATCTGGCGTGAGCAGGCCAGCGAGCTGGCCACATCGGCACGGTGTTTACGCAGATCCCTGTCGTTGACGCGTAGGCCCTCATCGTGCCTGCGGTTCAGGTCGATATGCGCGCATCTTGAGCGGAATGATGTGAATGGCATCCAGCATCGTCACGCCTGCCTTGAGAATTGAGTTGTCGCGGAATGACTCTGCTAGCACTCATCGTCCAGGATGATGGCCGAGGGCTCGACACCGTCTCGTCGAAGGGCAGAGGCGCGACCTCGCTCGCCTCGCTCGGGCAGGAAGTCCGGGTGCCGTGCGAAAGCTCAATCTGCGCCGGGTGGCTGGCGATGTTCCGGCTACCCTCCGGCGGCCGGAAGCGGTAGTAGGTGCTCCTCCCGGTCGGGCGGGTCCCGGCCTCGTAGCCGCCCTCGGCGACGAATGCCCACAGGGCGCGGGCGAAGCTCGGCGTTTGAGCCGTCGGCGACGACGACCACGTCGAGGTCATCGGTGGCCCTGAAGCTCTGCCCCGCCTCGTCGAAGAGGATGCTGCAGGCGCCGCCTCCGATCAGTACGTAATCGTCCGCGTGGGCCGACATGGCCCGCGCGAACCTCTCAACTCCCCTCACGACCGGCATATCCTCTCCCTCAGCTGGTCGACGGCATCCAGGAGCCGGATGTCGTTGGTGCCCCTTTTCGAACACTCGACGTAGAGACTGACGCGTCTACGCTCCTCAGGCCGCTCGCGACGACGGAGACATCAGACGGCGCATCTACGAGGCACGCCCACAGCTCGACCTCGAGCGGGCAAGGCTCATGACCAGGGGGCTTCGACCCAGGAGTCCCCCAGGGCGTCGCGAAGCCTCTCCAGGCCGACCTTGTCCATAGCGACGGTCGTCCTCCCATCATCGTGCGCGAGGTCCGAGAAGAACGCGAGGGCGGTTTTTCCCGCGAGCAGCGCGCCGGCATCGCCGAGGGTTGCCACGTCGGGCCGGATGGCCATCCTGACCCTGCGCTCAACCGGGCTGGAGAGGTACCCCTCGAACCCGTCCAGCAGGTCCTCGACCGGATGGCCGGGGTTGCGCAGCACACGGCTCTTCCCCCGGCTCCTCACGAGGCCGGGCGCGATCGCCTGGATCTCGGAAGTACTTGCTCACGCTGGGACGGCTCCTTCCGCAGAGCGGGCGAGCTCCCCAGCCGTGAGCCGATCCCAACGCCCGGAGATCAGGTTGAGCACGATGCGCTGTGCCTGCGCGGAGAGCGGGCGCGGCTCGGGCGCATCAAGCCCCGAGGAGACCTGGATGCCCATGAAGGGCAGGTACGCGTCAGCTGCGTCGCGGATGTAGGCGATACCCTCCGACTCGAGCACCCGCATCATGCCACGATCCATGCCCTCCCAGCGTATGACCATGGGCTCTCGCGCTCACGCGCCCGACGGCATAGGCCAGGTTGCGCACGTCAATGACGGTCAGGGGCTCCTTGGCCACGGCCAGGGTGAAGCGGCCCTGCTCGCTTTCCCCGAGCTGGGCGGCGAGCACGTCGAAGAGCTCGAGGTACATTCTCGGCAGCTTTCGGGCAACGGGGTCTTCACTGGTTCTCAGGGGCAGGTTGATCCCGTCTGCCGGCGCATTTAACGTCACGATACATCACCCAATCATTTCTGTTTCATTTTACTCATAAATCGAAATGAAAGTAAAGAGTGATTTGACAGTCAGGTAACGCAAGCTCAGGGATAGTCCTTAGGGGGCTTGGCAAGTCTGCGCTGGGGCGGGGACGCCCCTCAGGAGCAACTCGGCGGGGCGAGGGGCCGCGCCGCTGCAGCTGCTGTATGCTCATCGGACCGATGGTCCCAGGAGCGCCTCTCGCCTCGACGGCATGCGTGGGCGCTCACGATGGGGGCGAGGACCTCGCGTGGGTCCCGCGCAGTCCCGCAGGGACGTCAACGCCGCCTGGATAGGCGGAACGTGAGCCCTGCCTTCTCGCGATGGCCACGGGGCATCCGTTGCATTTCCCGTGATCAACCCTTGGGCGAGAAGGCGTGACAGGGGGACAGAGAGGATCAACGCGGCGACATGCCACGAGACGATACCGCTGATGCCGTGAGCGTGGGAATCATGCGTCGATCTTGCGCAGACACTCACCTCTCGGCAGCTTTGATGCGATTGCCTGCGTATTGCGTAACGTAGGGTCTCGGACGATCGGTGTGTAAATGCGAGGCCAGCCGGCTCAGTTGCTGCCTCGAGGTCCCTACCCGTCCCCATGAGGCGTAGGGCGTCCTGAAGAACGTATCTCCCTGGCTGGCGGCAAGCTCACAAAAATAGCGGGCCTTAAGGGTATTTTGCTCAACGCTGTGTGAAACTCGTACTCGATGCCAGCTCTCGCAGCTTCTCAACGCTGCCCCGCAGTTTGCGCTTCGCTCAAGCATAGCCTTGGTCGGCAGCTCTCCAGTACCAGCGGTAGGCCTCGGCATCGCTCTTCTCCACCCGAGGCCCTCCTCGTGCATGAAGCCGAGCCAGCTCTGCGCCCAAGTGTTGCCCTGATCGGCCGCTATCCGAAACAGACGGCGTGCCTCGTCGTAGTCTCCCCTCTCGCATGCGCGATGCCTCTCGGGCGGTATCCATGACCTCGTCCGCACTTGTCATCCATGGCGGTCCTCCCCACGTGTGCCTAAGGCAAAGAGCGTGAGCTACGCACTCATTGTATATCAATGCGGTAAGGTCTCCGCCTCGACGCTAAGGCCATTGTCAGGATCGAGCGTTCCGATCGGGTCATCCTGCGTGTCGTGTATGCCATGGATCGATGGGCGCTCGCATGGGTGTGGGTGTCCTTGGGATCTCTGCAGCCAGTCGGGTGGCGAGGTCCTCGCCGCCACATAGCCGCCCATGGATTGCCCGACTCAATGCACGCAGAGAATGGTTTGCCCGGACTGATAGCAATGTCAACAAAAAGCGGACCATATCGGATGACGTTGACTCTATCGGACGGACGACCTAAGATAGGAAGGCTATGGGCGGGCCTTCGGTCATGAAAGATAGTCCCGTGAGGATTGGCTCGGCATCCTGCCGTCCAAGCTGAGCTGTACCAGCGTTTGTTTTGCTGCCAACGAAGGAGGATGAAGTGTCTGCTAATCCCGGCGCTAGGGGTAATGGCCTTATCAGCGTGACATACATGCCGCACCTCAGCTATGTCAGGCGCAACAAGACCGTCTCCGCCTTTGGTGGCGAGCACCAGCTTGTGGAGGCCGTGCAAAGGTCCAGTGAACCTCCGCAGATCGGAGCGCCCCTTGTCGGGAAGCGTCTCTACCTCGTTCCGATCGACTCCCTGTTTCGCATCCCGTATGTTCCCCCAGAGGAGCACGCGACGTCCGGGTCTCAGGAGCAGCATGAGAGCCGAGAGCAACAAGAACAACGCGAGCTCGAGCGGAAGGAGCGACGCAAGGTACTGCAACACTGGAACAGCATCATCATAGATAGCGAAGAGCGCGCCCCCAAAGGCCATCCAGCATGGTGGGAGCGTGGTGTGCCGGGGCATCCGATGCAATCCTACTCTGCCTGGCCTGTCGATGTGGCGATGACACACGACAAGGAGCAGGGCTATCTCGTCTTTCCCCTGAACCTGACGCCGAGCGGCTTCGTCCGCTCTCGGAGCTGATGGCAAACCCTGACGATGACCAGTCGCTCCTTAAGCTTGGGAGGAGGCCGCCGATCAGCGCGACTCCCGCATCGCGTTGGCGCGATCGTTAGTGAAAGGCCTGAGGGGCAGCTCGCGCCTGTGGCTATGGCTGCGGCTGCATGACAGCTCGAACATCTTCTATGACCCAAAGACGAACGAGGTGAGGCTCGGCTTCAGCATGGCGACGCTCTACCTACCAGACGGGCAAGATGAGCCTGCGTCGCAGATTATCCTGGGCAAGGATGCGAAGGCGAGCCGCATGCTCGACTACGTCGATCCTTCCCTCCAGAGGGTTGATCAAGGAGGCAATCGACCAGGGCAGGCAGCCTTGTGCGGTTCTTTCCCAGGCAGATGACTTCGCCATGTGGGCCATGGCATTTCGCCTGATGGTGGGCAGGCCACCCTTCCATGGGCAGAGCGTCCAATCTGGAGCCGAGCGTGAGCGGTGAGGATCAGGGCAAGAACATCGATCAGTCTCAGGGGGATGCGCTTCCCGTCGTTAGTTCACCCGATGGCTCGGTCCGGTCGGGTGGAGACGACGATCTCTCGAGCGAGAAGGTGTTCAGGGAGAACTGGAAAGCAGTGCCCAAAGACATGCGCGATGAGATGAGAAGAAACCTCTTTGGCAGCGGTGACTCGCTTATCGGGGCAGATGATGGGCCCGGCTCCTCCGCCGAGGCAGCGCATTCTCCTGAGGGCGCAGGTTCGCCTGACGGCGGCAGCTCGCCTTCCGGTGTGAACGGTGGGTCCGGGGATCTCTCGAAGGAGCGGTCTTTGCCTGAGGGTGCGGACATCTCTGCCAATGTGTCATCTAGTGACAAGGAGGGGTGACGCGACCTGTTGCGCTCGTGCACGTGAGTAGTCGCCCGAGCGCGATGAGCGCCTGTGCAGAGACAGCTGCACCCAAATCCTCATCGGTCCTACTGATACGCTTGGCTCCATGGGGTGTTGGGGTGAGTTTTCTGGCGGTCTGCAGGTGCGAATTGCATGTTGGGCAAGACTAGGAGCACTTGGGCCTGTGGAGTTTATTAATATGAACTTCTAGCGGGACAATCGGCCCCAGATGAGACATGGGGTGATGAGATGACAGGCAGCTTGATTAATCTCGGATACTCGCAAAATTGTACCAGCCCAAGAAGGCGGTATGGGACCTCACCAATGAAGGTGGGGATGGGCCCTATGCTCAATAGTGGGTAAAAGCTGGGCAATGGAAAAATCAAGAGGAGAAACCGGTACGACACTAAGGACTGGTTACCATTAGACCTGTTTGGGCAGAATCGCATGACGCAATAATTAATGTTTATATTGGCACTGGTAGCAGGAGGTTAGATAGATGGTGGGCGCCCCGAAGAAAAAGAGTCTGACCATTATGGGGAAAGCCCGTGTCGGGTGTTGCTATGAAAGAGCAAAAAGCCGGGCGATGGCGTAAACGACAATGACAACGGGGACGCGAAGTCTGGCCTACCTGGTAAGTCGAGGTCTCCAGAAAAAGAACGTAGAGTCTTTCCTCTGTCTCGGATGGTGCGAAGAACTCACCGGATCATGAGGGTGAGGCGCAGGATGGTGGAGGGAAGGGGAGTAGCGATGCTTCCGCCGGTTCGACGCACATGTCTAAGAACCAGGAGTTGGGTTCCTCTGGGGAGGATAGGGGCAACCCGGAAGGTGGTCCCGCTGAGGACGAGGAACAGAGACCTTCGAAAGTTAAGGGGAACGAGAAGCCTGGCCTGACCAATGATGGTGAGGGCCGGAGAAGAGACCAGACGCCATCGAGTCGACCGTCGAGGACGGGCAGGAGGGCACCGCGCCTTCTGATAAGGATAAGGCCACTGGCCTTGTCCAGAAGGGTCGTGACGGGCAGGGCAGCACCGAGGTCAAAGAGAAGGCGCGGGTCTCTCTCGTGACCTATGGAAGCGTCTGCTCGATGTGATCCTAAGTCCGCTTAGGTTGATCGCTCGCTCTTTCAGGGGGCCTCCTATCCCTTGGCGCAGATAAACAGCTAAGGGAGTTCGAGGAGCTTGCGGAGGAGGTCAATGCCCTCGCGGAGCGCTTCGAAGCCATGTCGGATGAGGAGCTACGGCATGACCTCGTACTTCAGGGAGCGCTATAAGAGTGGCGAGACCCTCGACGAGCTGCTCCCGAGGCCTTCGCCGCCGTGAGGGAGGCCTCGGGCAGGGGCGTTGAGGGATGCGTCACTGACGAGCAGATCATGGGCGGCATCACCCTGCACAGGGGCATGATCGCCGAGATGAAGACCGGCGAGGGCAAGACGCTCGTTGCCCCGCTCGCGGCGCTATCTCAACGCCATCCCGGCCAGGGGCGTCCATGTCGTCACCGTGAACGACTACCTCGCCAGGCGCGACAGCGAGTGGATGGGCTGGGATCTACGAGCGTTTGGGCATGAGCGTGGGCTGCCTGCAGAACGGCATGGAGCTCGACCTCAAGAAAGCCGGCCTATGCTGCTGACATCACCTACGGCACCAACAGCGAGTTCGGCTTCGACTACCTGCGTGACAACATGGTTACGCAGGCAGGCCAGCGCGTGCAGCGTGGCCACGCCTTCGCGATCGTGGACGAGGTGGACTCCATCCTCATCGACGAGGCGAGGACGCCGCTCATCATCTCAGGTGCCGGTACGCAGTCCGGCGAGCACATACAAGGACTTCGCGCGGGCGGTTCGCGGCTCGCCTCTGACGTCGACTTCGAGATGGACGAGGCCAAAGCACACCATCGCGGCAACCGAGGAGGGGCCTGCGCAAGATAGAGCGGAGGTTGGGCATCGACGATCTGTACTCGGATCCTCCGGCAGCTGGTCAACCACCTCAGCAGGCGCTCAGGGCCCAGTACCTCTTCCACCGCGACCAGCAATACATGGTCGTGGGCGGCGAGGTCAAGATAGTCGACGAGTTCACGGGTCGTGCCATGGAGGGAGCGCTACAGCGAGGGACTGCACCAGGCCATCGAGGCCAAGGAGGGCGTGTTCGTCAGGAGGAGAACCAGACCCTCGCCACCATCACGCTGCAGAACTACTTTCGCCTCTACGACAAGCTCTCGGGCATGACGGGCACGGCTGTGACGGAGGACAGCGAGTTCAGGAGATCTACAAACTGTCCGTGCAGGCGATCCCGACCCACGAGCCCGCGATCCGAAGGACACCCCGACCTCGTCTATCAGGGCGTGGACGCGAAGTTCGCCGCCGTCGCCGACGACATCGTCGAGCGTCATCGGCGAGGGCCAGCCGGTGCTCGTGGGCACTGTCTCGATAGAGAGCTCCGAGCGGCTCTCGTGCACCCTTTGATAAGCGCGGTATCAGTAAGAGCGATGAGTGGTAAGAGTGGGCACGAGGTCCTGAACGCCAAGCACCACGAGCGCGAGGCCCAGATCGTGGCGCAGGCCGGCCGCGAGGTGCCGTCACGATAGCGACAAACATGGCCGGTCGCGGCACGGACATCATCCTCGGCGGCAACCCCGACGAGCTCGCGCGCGACATGCTGCGTGAGAGGGGCTACTTTCGTCCCGCCAAGGAGGGAGGAGCCCAGAGAGCCAAGCCGAGGCGGAATGGGGGAGGCCCTCGGGGAGGCTAGGAAGGTCTGCGAGGCCGAGAGGGAGCGCGTCCTCAAGGCCGGCGGCCTCTGCGTGATCGGCACCGAGCGCCACGAGAGCCGCCGCATCGACAACCAGCTGCGCGGACGCCCGGCCGCCAGGGTGACCCAGGCGAGACCCAGTTCTACCTCTCGCTCGAGGACGACCTCATGCGCCTCTTCGGCGGTGATCGCATGGACAGAATTGCCGCCATGATGGCACGCTACGACATGCCTGCGGATGTACCCATCCAGTCCAAGCTGGTCAGCAGAGCCATCGAGAGTGCCCAGCGCAAGGTCGAGGAGATAAACTTCGCCATGCGCAAGCAGGTGCTCGACTACGACGACGTGATGAACGAGCAGCGCCGGGTCATCTACGAGGAGCGCGACAAGATCCTGGACGGCAAGGGATCTCTTGGGCCACATCAATGATGTGACCTGACGATACCCGTGCGGCGCAAGGTGGAGGAGCTCTGTCCGAGGGACAGGACCCCGAGACTGGGACCTCGTGGGCCTGCGTGAGGTGGGTTGAGGGCTCACCGGTCGCAGGACATGCCCGAGTTCGGGAGTGACTTGGATCGTGCTGGTGAGGAACAAGGTCGTGACGAGGGTGTTTCCTAGTGATGGATGCTCGGGAGGGCCGGGAGTCGAGCTCTCTGAAGAGCGTGGGGATGGTTCAGACGATGGCCCAGCAGCTCCATATCCGACCCTGATGAGGATGCGGGTCGCAACCCACGGGAACCGGAAAGAGTAATGAGAAGTCCGACTCTTCCGGTGACGCGGAGACTCATGGCAAGGATGAGTCAGATGGGTCGGAGCCAGCCAATGTGGCTTCAGGCGAAGGTGATCGATCCGTCCAGGACGGCAAAAAGCCGCTAGCGTTTTCGCCCAAGGCAGGGGATGAGGATGAGATTTCCGTCAGCGAGTAAATCTTTAGTTGCGTCAAAAGATAGCGCGAAGACTATAGGCACGACAAACGAGGACGGTGGGGTATTCTCTAGTCAATCTGTAAGAGCAGTTCCTAGCGACGATGAGGGTCGCGATCTGTTCGATATCGACGACCTTGATCAGATTGATGTCATCGATCACGTGGATCGCTTCGTCAGCGGCTGCTATTCGGAGAAGTCCGACCAGCTCCCCGACGGCGTGATGCAGGCCCTCTCAGCTCAGGTCATGCTGCGCGTCATCGACACGCGGTGGATGTCCTACCTGCAGGAGATGGACTACCTCAGGGCTGGTATCGGGCTTAGGGGCTTTGGCCAGCGTGATCCCCTTGTCGAGTACAAGGCCGAGGGCCCTATGCCGCCTTTACCGAGCTCGTCAACACCATGTACGAGGACTTTCTGCGCACCATTCTGAGGATAGAGCTTGCTCCTGTCGCGCAAGCCCGAGAGCTCGAGTCCGAGGGTGATAACGCCCTGCATGGGGTGAAGTACTCCGGTCCTGCCGAGGTCGACGGTGACCAGGGGAGTAACAGGATGTCTGCCCGCCTCGCCCCAAAGGGGGCAGGTACTACCGTGCGGGCGCAGACCACGGACTCCGCTCCAAGTACTCCAAGCAAGCCTGCTACCTACCGCAAGGCCGACAGCTCCGACCCCTACGCGAACGTCGGGCGCAACGACCCCTGTCCCTGCGGCAGCGGCAAGAAGTTCAAGAACTGCCACGGCAAAAATCGTGGCGGTGGGGCGCGATAGATGGCGGAGATCACGCAGGCGGGCATAGACGCCCTCAAGGAGCAGCTCGATGAGGTGGAGGGCTATCTGCGCCTCGACGAGCAGCGCCAGGTTGTCGCGCAGCTCGAGGCCACAAGTACCGCGCCCGGCTTTTTGGGATGACGCGGAGGCGGCGAGCGGGGTCATGGCCGAGTTGACCCAGGCCAAGGACGAGGTCAGCCGCGTGACGCCGCGCGACAGAGGATCGGCGACATCCAGGGCGGCGTTTGACCTGGCCAGGGAGACGGGCGAGGAGGAGCTGCTCGACGAGGCGGATGGGCTTGCCGCCGCGCTTGGCGGGAGCTCTCTGAGCTCGAGCTGGCGAGCTGGTTTTCCGATGAGCTCGACCACGGTGACGCCATCGTCACGATCACGCCCGGTCAGGGGCCTCGGGCGCAGGATTGGTGTGGGATGCTCTTTCACGTACCTCGCCTACTGCGAGCGGCGCGGCTGGAAGGTCACGGTCAACGATGCTCCGGTGGCCGAGGCCATCGGCATTGACCGCGCAACCTTCACGGTTTCGGGCAAAAACGCCTATGGGATGCTCAGGGGTGAGCAAGGGGTGCACCGCCTCGTGCGCATCTCCCACGGACGCAAAGAAGCGGCGCCAGACCACCTTCGCGGGCGTGGAGGTGCTGCCGGTCTTGCCCGATGATGTCAAGGTGGACATAGACCCAGGCGACCTGCGCATAGACGTCTACCATGCCTCAGGCCACGGCGGCCAGGGGCGTCAACACCACCGACTCCGCCGTCCGCATCACGCACCTTCCCACAAACACCGTCGTCACCTGCCAAAACGAGCGCAGCCAGCTCCAGAACAAGGCGTTTGCCATGAACATCCTGCGCAGTCGCCTCTATGAGCTCGAGCTTGCCAAGCGCGAGGCCGAGCTCGACGAGCTGAGGGGACCCAAGCACGAGATAGGCTTTGGCAACCAGATCAGGAGCTACGTGCTCTATCCCTACCAGCTGGTCAAGGATCTCAGAAGTGGGGTGGAGACCGGCAATGTCGACTCCGTCCTTTCCGACGGCGATCTGGACAAGTTCGTCGTGGGCTACCACCGCTGGTTGGTTGGTGGGGGCGAGCGGTGAGCAAAGTTAGGATCTCGCGCCGCGAGCTCGTCAGGAAAGGTTGGGCTCACCTCATAGGATCCTTCATCTATGCGCTGGGCATTGACATGTTCGAGATACCCAATGGTCTTGCGGCTGGCGGGCTCACGGGCCCTGCGACCACGATCGCGGCCGCCGCCGCTGCGTGTGGGCGTCACGCTGCCTGTCGGCGCCCAGACCACTGTGATGAACGCGCTGCTTCGTCTCACGTCTACCTCGCCTCGCGTGACGTCAAATACATAGCCCAGAGTGTGCTCGGCATCGTGGCCTCGGGCTTCTTCATGGACCTGCTCGCACCGGTGCTGCCGGTGCCCACCCAGGGCAGCTGCATCTCGGCTCTCTGGGGTGGTGTCATAGGTGGTGCCGGCGTCGGCATCGTGTTTCTGGAGTGGCGGCACGGGAGGCACCGACATCATCTGCCAGCGCATCGCAGGCGCACGGGCGCCTCGCTCGGCGTCCTCGATGCCTCGTCGATGGCGTGATACTGCTCGCCTCGGTGCCGGTCTTCTCTCTCACCAATGCCCTCTACGCCGGCGTCGCCATGGTCGTATTCGGCTACGTGGTGGACATGGTGCTCGAGGGTCCGCTCAGTGCGCGTATGGCGTACGTCATCTCAAACAAGCATGCCGAGATAGCCAGCGAGATACTTTATTCGCTCGATCGCGGTTGTACTGAGCTGCAGGCCCTGGCGTGTGGAGCGGCAACCAGCGCCCGGGTCCTGATGGTCGTGATAGGCCGCAATGAGTCCATGCGCCTCAAGGAGATTGTCGTGGGCATAGATCCCGAGGCCATCGTCATCGTCTCTGAGGTGCACGAGGCTTTTGGCGAGGGTTTTGGCCGTCTGGGCGGCAGATAGGGCCGGCTCGCCTGAGGTGGTCGAGGCACGCCCCAAAACCGGTACGCACCAAGACCCGCACGTCCCGGCATCGGCACAATTGCTGTGAGTCAAGGGCGTCGCAGGCCACACCAGCCTGTACTGCCACTCGGACCCTGACGCACCGCCTCGTACGTTCACCGCCGGGTGGCAGTGTGAGACGCACCGCGCGGTACGTTCACCTTCGAGTGGCAGTGTGAGACGTACTGCCACTCGCCCCTCGAGCGTACTGGACGCACTGCCACCCGGCCCTGATCGTACTCGTTTCGGTACGCTCGACGCCGGGTGGCAGTGTGCTGCACTGCCACTCGCCCCTGAGCGTACCGCCCGTACGTTCACCACCGAGTGGCAGTGCCAGTGCCCCAGAGGGGCATGGGATCGCTTGCTGGCAGAGGGCCCCGGGAGGGGTCGCGCTTCCCCAGGCGCACGGCCGCCCATGCCATGCCCCACGGCGCGCCGATCGCCGATGGCTAACGTGAGGTATCTGAGGGGCGAAGCCCCGAAGAGCCGCCACTCCGCCCAGATAGGGTAGCCGCGCCAGCCCTCGGCGAGGCCCTGCGTGAAAGCTCCTTCCCGCTGCGAGTGGCCGGCAGCGCGAGCAGGCGCCCCCGCCAGCCTGCAGGCGAGCTGCGTGTGGGAGCGGGCCTCCGCCCGCTCGGGGGCGTCGAGTCCACCGGGTAAAACTGGCGGTCGAAGGCGTGAGGCGGCCATGCGGCGAATCGGCGAACGGCAGCATTGTTCCGAAGGCCTATCCCGTAGCTCAGGGCCCCATCGGCCAACCCATCAGCCAACCCATCGGCCAACCCATCGGCCAACCCATCGGCCAACCCATCGGCCAACCCTAGGTATACTGTGGTTGGATGAGGGAGGTCGCATGGATGTCTGGACGGAGTTGGTCGAGGGTCTGATGGCGTACGGTGCCGAGGAGGAGTGGTTCGAGTTCAAGGAGAATTGGTTTGAGCCCATGGTCCTCGGCGAGTACATATCGGCGCTCTCTAACGCGGCGGCGATGGCCGGACGCAGCGAGGCGTACTTCGTGTGGGGCGGAGGGATTCCGACCACGAGGTCGTGGGCAGGGGGTTCCTCTGGCAGCGCAACGTGGGCGGTGAGCCGCTCGAGCACTGGCTCGCCCGTCAGGTGCAGCCCGACATAGGGTTTAGGTTCCACGAGGCTGCTGTTCGAGACCAGCGCGTCGTGATCCTGCGAGATCCCGCAGCTCGGGTCGCTCCGACGTCGTTTGCCGGCGAACGCTGGATACGTATCGGCTCGAGCGAGGAGCGGCTCTCGAGCACCCGGAGCGCGAGTCGCAGCTCTTGACGTGCTCAGGGCACGGCCTGCCGACCGTTGAGAACACCCACTCTCCCTACCAGGATCTCACCTTCTCCCGCCTCTTCACCTACTACGCCGGCTGCGGGATAGAGCTGCGCGAGGGGACCTTCCGCAAGAACCTCAAGCTCCTCACGGAGGACGGCAGCTGCATCTGCTCGCGCAGCTTCTCCGGACGACTCGCACATTCCGATACGCTTCTCGGTCTTCTCCGGTACCACGAAGACGGCGCCGCTCCCACAGTGCGCGAGTTCGGGAATACTTTGCTTGCTTGTGAGCATCGATAAGGTGCTTGAGTACGGGGACGTGCTCAACGTGCCGCAGGCTGACGAGCGGGGACGGACCGTTGAACGTGGGAGGTGCCACTCTTTGACGCTGCGGCTTGGCGCGAGGCAGTGATAAACGCGTTCGTGCACAAACCAGTGGACCTGTGGTATAGGGACATCCTTCACGGCGTACAGCGATCGCATAGAGGTCCTCTCGCGGGGCACACTCGCGCCGGAGCAGACTGTGGAGGGGTTCTTCGCGGGGAGTCGGTCCCCGTGAACAAGGCTCTCGCGGAGAGGGTCCTCCAGCTGCACATATCTGAGGGCTCCGGGCGAGGGGTGCCAAAGATCGTCGAACGGTATGGCCGTGGCGCCATCGACCTGAGGGAGAAGTCGATATGCGTGACGCTGCCTTTCGAGCGAATCGGCGTTGGAGCCCTGGTTGCCAGGGGAGCAGTCTCGAAGACGGGAGGACTGGCCTCAGCGACAACAGACAAAAGATCCTCTCAGCCATGCGCGATGATCCCAACGTCAGCCAGACAAAAGCTTGCTGCAATCGTCGGCACCAGCCGGAATGCCATCACCAAAAACATTGCCTGGCTCAGGGAGCACGGGTTTGTGGAGCGTGTAGGGGTACCGAAGACGGGCTGGTGGAGGGTGCTCTGACTCGGGAGAGGGCAAACGGCATGTGCCGCCTTGCGACGCCTTGGCGGATGGCACAGGGACGGACGTTTGTGTGAGTAGCTTAGAGCAGCTAAAGCAAGTTGTTACGGCGCTTCCAGCTCCGCTGGTATGCGTTTTACTGCCACCGAGGGTAGGCGTACCCGCATGCTGCGCTTACGCGAAGCCGCTACCGCAGCATCGCGAAGAGAGCGAATGCGCATCTGTTTTGGTTCAACAAGCCGGACTGTCCGGCACTTCCTCAGCCCGCTGGACACAGACCCGAGCCATCGCCTGCCCTGAGGACCTGCGCCCGGCTGCGAAGACCCATGGGCCACCTGCGCGCGTCGGCCGTCTCCGGCGACATGCGGCATGAGGCCCTTGCCCACAAATGCGGGGACGCGTCGGCCACGACGTTGCGGGTGACAGTGGGCGCGACGGCCGCCGGGCCGTGGGGAAAAGCCCGCGCGTGCGGACTCGCGGAGAGGTGCATCCTGGCTCGACGCCTCACGAAAGGCGCAGTCTGTGGCTCCCATGTCGCGCAGACTGCGCCTTTCGGTCACCCTCACTGCCCGGGGGCGTGGGGCCAAACCCCCGCCAGCCTGCGGGGCACTATGGAAGTGGCCCAACTGGGCAAATGCGCTCGGGCAACCCCCGCCAGGCTGCGGGGGTTGCGCCAGGCCGCAGGCCTCGGCCTGGGGCCTGGCTGCACGGAAAAGACGCAGTCTGGGCAGAGGGCCTCGCTGATGGAGCGCCCCGGGCCAGGCCGGGATACCATCAAGCTGCCAGTTGTGGGCTAAGAAGGTGCCGAACTCAGGCTCGACTTTCTCCGCAGCGCGAAGAAAGTCCGCCGTCGGGCCTGACCATGGACCTTTCGTCATCAGCTTTTCACACATGGCTACCGCCTTGCCGAAGTGATCGTATGTTATCGCGTCGAGCTTGACGCAGATGGCGCCGAACGGCTGGCCGAGGTCGGGCATCTTCACGCTTATCTGGTTGCCGCCCATCTGCTAGGTGCCGTCGGGTTGGATGTTCTCGTCCGTCTTGGCATTGGAGGCAGCGTGGCATCTTCGACGGGCTGGACTACGAGTCGTCGGCCACGTCATAACTCTCCCGGTACTGAGGGGCATCCAAGGGCCGCAGGCCAGCAGCCCGCACTGCCAGACTGACGGACGTGAACGTACCGAACACACTGCTACTCGGCCCCTGAATGCGATGCACGGTACGTTCACCATCGAGTGGCAGTGTGAGACGCATCGACCGTACGTTCACCACCGAGTGGCAGTGCCAGTGCCCCAGAGGGCATGGGATCGCTGCTAAGGAGGGCCCCGGGAGGGTCGCGCTTCCCCAGGCGCACGGCCGCCCATGCCATGCCCCACGGCGCGCCGATCGCCGATGGCTAACGTGAGGTATCTGAGGGCGAGAAGCCCCGAAGAGCCGCCACTCCGCCCAGATAGGGTAGCCGCGCCAGCCCTCGGCGAGGCCCTGCGTGAAAGCTCCTTCCCGCTGCGAGTGGCCGGCGGCGCGAGCAGGCGTCCCCTGCCAGCCTGCAGGGCGAGCTGCGTGTGGAGCGGGCCTCCCGCCCGCTCGAGGCGTCGAGTCCACCGGGCAAAACTGGCGGTCGAAGGCGTGAGGCGGCCATGCGGCGAATCGGCGAACGGCAGCATTGTTCCGAAGGCCTATCCCATGCTTCAGGGCCCCATCGGCCAACCCATCACCAACCCATCAGCCAGCCCATCGGCCAAACCCATCAGCCAGCCATCGGCCAACCCTAGGTATACTGTAGTTGGATGAGGAGGTCGCATGGATGTCTGGACGGAGTTGGTCGAGGGTCTGATGGCGTACGGTGCCGAGGAGGAGTGGTTCGAGTTCAAGGAGAATTGGTTTGAGCCCATGGTCCTCGGCGAGTACATATCGGCGCTCTCTAACGCGGCGGCGATGGCCGGACGCAAGGAGGCGTACTTCGTGTGGGGCGTGAGGGATTCCGACCACAAGGTCGTGGGCACGGGGTTCCTCTGGCAGCGCAACGTGGGCGGTGAGCCGCTCGAGCACTGGCTCGCCCGTCAGGTGCAGCCGACATAGGGTTTAGGTTCCACAGAGGCTGCTGTTCGAGACCATGGAGACTCCCTTCATGGACACTGTCGAGAAGGCCATGCGCTACGTCGACGAGATCGACAGCCCGTTCTTGGGCGTCTACCCCGACGTGGGCAACCTCACGAACGCTGCTCTGATCTACGGTAGGTCGGTTGCCGATGACCTCGCGACGGGCAAGGGCCACATCCTCGCCGCCCACAGAAGGCCACCAAGGCGGGGCGGTACCGCGACCTGCTCTTTGGCGAGGGCACGACCGACTACGACGGTGCGCTTGCGCAGCTCATTCCACAGGGCGTGCGGAGGTATGTGTGCGAGCTGTGGTACCTCGGCTCCGCGAGCTGGCAAGATGACGTTGGCCATGCCGCACGCTTTGTTCGCGAGAAAAATCGATCGTGCCCTCGAGCGCCACGGTTGGGGTAACGGGTATAGAAATAGGGATGTCCGCATGCGCGTGACACAGGAAAGGAGCGTCTCATGCAAGTTCTTCATCGACACGGCTGACCTCAAGGAGATCGAGAAGGCGGCGAGCTGGGCGCCTCTCGGGCGTCACCACCAACCCTCCCTCTACGCCAAGACCGGCGGCAAACTCGCCGACTTCGAAGGTCATATGGCCAGGATCTGCAAGATCTGCGAGGGCCTGCCCGTCTCGGCCGAGGCCACGGCCCGCGAGACCACCGAGGGCATGATCGAGGAGGGCGAGCGCTTGGCGTCGCTGGCCCCCAACGTCGTGGTCAAGCTCCCCGTCACGGAGCAGTCGCTCCCGGCGATCCACCACCTCGCCCAGAGGGGCGTCCGCGTCAACATGACGCTCGTCTTCTCCGCGCCCCAGGCGCTTCTGGCGCGCCGTGCCGGCGCCCGCTACATCAGCCCCTTCGTCGGGCGCTTCGACGACATCGGTGACGAGGGCCTCGACCACCTGCAGGGAGATGGTCGATGCAATCCACAACTACCGCTACGGCTACTGGGACGAGGAGGGTGGCCCTGAGATCATCACCGCCTCCGTGCGTACCCCGCACCATGTGACGCAGGCCGCCCTCATGGGGGCCGACATCGCCACCGTGCCCTTCGGCGCTCTCAGAAGTGCGTGCGCCACCCGCTCACCGACCGCGGCCTGAAGCTTTTCGCCGCAGACTGGGCCAAGGTCACCAGCCAGGCGTGAGGCCGAGATAAACGAAGGTGACGCCTGCCCGTCAGCGGGCGTCGCCTCAAAAAGTCCCCATATGGAAAGGAGACGGCATGGACAATGCCGACCTTAGAGAAGGTCGCGCGGGAGCTGCGTCGCGGCATCGTGACAGCGACCCGATGCGGCCAAGTCGGGCCACCCCGGCGGGTCGCTCTCGGCGACCGAGATATTCACCTACCTGTACTTCGAGGAGATGCACATCGATCCGGCCGATCCGCTCAAGCCCGAGCGCGACCGCTTTGTCCTCTCGAAGGGGCCACTGCGCCCTGGGCCTCTACTCCGCCCTCGCCGAGCGGGGGTACTTTTCCCAAAGAGGAGCTCAAGACCCTGCGTCACCTGGGGTCCCAGCTCCAAGGACATCCCAACATGAGGGATACCCCCGGGGTTGACATGAGCACCGGCTCCTTGGGCCAGGGGATCTCGGTGGCCGTGGGCATGGCGCTCGCCCGCTAAGCTGTAGGGGGTGACAGCTACCGCGTCTACGCCCTGCTTGGTGACGGTGAGCTCGAGAGGGCAGGTCTGGGAGGCCGCGATGCTTGCCGGCAACCATGGCCTTGACAACCTTTGTCTCATCGTGGACAACAACCGGCTCCAGATCGACGGGACCATCGAGGAGGTCAACTCCGCCGAGCCGATGAGGGGATAAGTTCAGAGCCTTCCACATCCACGTGATAGACGTCCCAGATGGCGCGACTTCGATCAGTTGCGCGCCGCCTTCGGCGAGGCGCGTACGACCAAGGGCGCCCCAGCTGCATCGTTGCGCATACGACGAAGGCAAGGGGTCTCGTTCATGGAGAATCAGGTGGGATGGCACGGCAAGGCTCCCGGTGACGAGCAGTACGAGCAGGCCATGGCCGAGCTCGCGAAGGAGGCGTGAACGCTATGGCAGACATACGCAAGGTCGCTACCCGCCAGAGCTGGCGGGCGAGGCGCTCGTGGAGCTGGGCGCCGCCCACGACGACCTTTCGTGGTGCTCGACGCCGACCTCGCCGCCGCGACCCAGACGGGCAAGTTCAAGGCGGCCTACCCCGACCGCTTCATCGACGTCGGCGTCGCGGAGCAAAACCTCATGGGCGTCGCCGCTGGCATCGCGACCACAGGGCACAGGGTGTTCGCGAGCACCTTTGCCATGTTCGCCGCCGGTCGCGCCTTCGAGCAGGTGCGAAACTCCATTGGCTACCCCATCTGCACGTGGTCATCGGGGCCACGCACGCGGGCATGTCGGTGGGCGAGGACGGCGCCACCCACCAGTGCAACGAGGATCTCGCCCTCATGCGGGCCATCCCCGGCATGACGGTCATCGTCCCGGCCGATGACGTCGAGGCAAAGGCCGCCGTTCGCGCGGCATACGAGGCAGAGGGCCCGGTGTACGTGCGTCTTGCCGCCCGCCCGTGCCCGTCATTCTAAGGATGACTACCACTTTGAGCTTGGCAGGGGCGTCGTCGAGCGCGAGGGCTCAGACGTCACCGTGATCGCATGTGGCCTGAGGTTCCCGCCGCGCTCGAGGCGTGCCAAGACGCTTGCCGACAAGGGTATGAGCTGCGAGGTCATCAACATGGCAACGATCAAGCCGCTTGACGGGGATCTTATCGTGCCTCGGCGAGAAAGACCGGACGCGTCATCACCGTCGAGGAGCTCCGTGATCGGTGGCCTGGGAAGTGCCGTGTGCGATCTGCTGTGCGAGGCCTGTCCCACCCCGTCAAGAAGATAGGCGTCAACGATGTCTTTGGCGAGGTCCGGTCCCGCACTCGACCTGCTTGCGAAGTTTGGTCTTGACGGCGCAGGGTCGCGGGAGGCCATCGAGGGCTTTGTGCGCCAGGTGTACGCTATCAGCTGGGACGCCCGGGCCCTCACGCTTGGCCGCGTACCCAAACCCATCCGGACGCCTAAGCTGAGGCTGCGGCCGTCTGGCGCTGAGTGCCCCGGAATCTGCGGGGCACTGCCTCGGCTTATCTGTGTTCCACGCGAGGTCTGTCTGTGCGTGGCATGCAGATTTAATGCTCCAACCGGTCTCTGCTACAATAGCGAAATCTGTCAGTCACTGCAGTATCAACGTATCAAAAGGGAGCATGTGGCCAATCATTTCCGCGATGGTAGGCAATGGGGGTGAGGGCTCAGATGGGCTACCTCAGGATTCCTCCGGGGCAGAGGCTGGTGCGCTGTTCGACGACGAACTCGAGGGCAGCCATGGCCGACCTCAAGGCTTCGGCGTCCTCGCGTCAGGAGGCAAGCCCTCGTGTGCCAGCCGCCAATCGTGTCGGCCAATCAGGTGGCGTGGCCCATGGCACTCCAGGTGCTGTCCCATCCAGTGCGGCGGGCCTTCAAGGCGGGCGCATCGTCTATGAAAGACGATGGGTCAAGGGCGAGGGTCATCCCTGCCGCTACGGGGTGTCCCAGAGGCTAAGGGTGCTCCCACAGTCTCAAGAATTCCAGATGTCAAGCGTGCGCCTGATGCCACTGTCTCATCATCCAAGGCGATTTCGGTGGTGGAGGGGCCCTCAAGCGACATCAAGCCTCAGTCTGGCGCGACGAGGCGCGTTTTCTCCCATCCACTTCAAGGACGCACCCAAGATCGACCGGAGCGGTACGCCGACCATCTCGCTGAGAAACGTCACGCTCATCTACCCAGCCCAGCCCAACAAGCCCGCGCTCGAGGACGTGAGCCTGACATCTACCCGGGCGAGTTCGTCTTCGTCGTCGGGCACTCCGGCTCTGGCAAGTCAACGTTTCTGCGTCTTCACGCGCGAGCTTCGCTCAACGGGCGGGCATGTCATCGTTGCGGGCCAAGACCTCACCAAGCTGCGCAACCGCAAGGTTCCCTACCTGCGTCGCCAGATTGGTACGGTCTCACCAGGACTTCAAGCTTCTGCCTGATAAGACGGTCTACGAGAACGTCGCCTTCGCGCTCGAGTGCATTGGCAAGCCACGCTCGGTCGTCAAGACGCAGGTTCGGAGGTGCTCCGCCTCGTCGGCCTGGCCGATAAGATGGACAACTATCCAGACCAGCTCTCTGGCGGGGAGCAGCAGCGCGTCTCTGTCGCGCGGGCCACGGTCAACCGCCCGCCGCTTCTAGTCTGTGACGAGCCTACGGGCAACCTCGATCCGGCCATCTCGCTCGGTATCATGAAGCTGCTCGACCTCATCAACCGGACCGGTACCACCGTCGTCATGGCCACGCATGATCGCGAGATGGTCGACTCTATGCGCAAAGCGCGTCGCCAGCTCTTGAGGCGGGTCGCATCGTTCGCGATCAGGAGAAGGGGAGCTACGGTTTCTATGGCTCCGTCTAATCTTGGTTATTCCCTGCACGAGGCAGGTCGCCATTTTCGTCGCAACTGGTCGACGGCCCTTGGCGCCGTGGTCACCATCTTTCTCTCACTCTTCGTGATAGGCCTCTTCGTCATCGGCTCAGTCCTGCTCAACAGGCTTGCGGGCGACGTCGAGAACCAAGTTACCATCCAGGCCTTTCTTCTGACGGGGCAGACAAGTCTGCCGTGGACGCCTTCCAGCAGAAGATCAGTGGCTGGGACTTCGTCGATGATGCTGACGTACAAGAGCAAGGAGGAGGCCCTCGAGAGCTACCGGGAGAAGATGGTGACAAGAACGCGAACGACGTCGTCGCGCGCTCGATGGCACCAACCCGCTGCCCGCATCGTTGGTCATTACCCCTCCGATCCCAAAGCAGGTCGAGAACGTAGCCAGCATGATCATCGAGGACAGCGATTTCAAGAGCATCTCCGACGACGCAGAGAATCCCACGCGCTCCGTCCAGTATGGTCGCGATACGGTAAAGAAGTTGCTGAGTGTCACGTATGTCCTGCGCTTTGGCACCATCGTGCTGGTTGGCCTTCTGGCCTTCATCGCCTTCGTGTTCATCAACAACACGATTCGCCTCGCTATCTCAGCGCGTCGTCGCGAGATCGCCATCATGCGCTTGGTCGGTGCGTCAAACGGTTTCATACGCGGGCCGTTCTTGACCGAGGGCATGCTCGAGGCGCTTTTTGGCTCGCTGCTCGCGATCCTTGTACTTCATGGCGGTACCCTGATCGTGCTCCCGAGGCTCCAGGCTGGACTGTCGTTTTTGTCCTTTGACATACCGACGGTCGTCCTGACCACTTACGTATGCGTCACTCGTGGGCATAGGTTGTCTGCCAGCCTCTTTGGCTCTGCGATCGCGATGAGGCGCTATCTCAGGGTGTAGCTGGCTTGCGATGTGCCGATAAGGCGGCGGACAGTGTCTCACCGTGCCTTGGGGCTGTGACCGCGTAGCCTTCAGGTGGTGTCTCTCGCATGCCAGGCGAGGGCGAGTCTTTACAAGACGGACATCATGTGGTCGCCCCAAGGGACCGAGGCACCGTCGCAGCTGGCTCACTGCTTGGAGGGCGCGGGCATGGGAGGAGCAAAATCGAGGTCGCATGGCCCGCGCGGGCGGGGTTCTCGAGGCAGGAGGACTCGCGCCCTACTAACGGGCACGATGCGCGTCTCGCGTTCGGGGTCGGTTACGGTCGACACGCCAGAGGGCTGCTTTAGGGTTGCCAAGAGGGGCGTACGCGAGGCGATGAGTGGGGACACGGTGCAGGTGAGTCTGTCATCGCCACGCGGACGCGAGCGCCTGGCATGGGTCCAGGGCGTCTCGATCGTGCCACCCAGAGCTTTCTGGGCAGCTATGACTTCATCGATCCCCTCGGCGTGGTGGTTCCCTCGACTCAAGGATACGGCGTGACTTCTTCGTGCTGCCCGATGACCACAGCGCACAGGCCTGTGGCGTGCACTCAGGCGACGTGGTGGTGGCGCGTATCTTGGAGTATCCGGCGCGTACGACGTCGGGAATCGTCACCATAGAGCGGCGCCCGGACAGCGAACGTGGCCTTTGACCTGCCCATCGAGCACCATCATTGCCTCGTATGGGCTGCGCTGCGAGTTTCCCAAGACGGTACTTGCCTCGGCGGCTGCCATCGAGCCTGGCGTAGAGAGGCCTTGGCAGCGGGTCCGACTCGCGCGGACTTTCGCGAGCGCTGTGTCCTTACCATCGATCCTGCCGACGCGCGCGACTTCGACGACGCGGTTGGCGCACGTAGGGTCGAACGTGGCTTTGAGGTCGAGGTGCACATTGCCGACGTGAGCCACTACGTGGGCTGGGGCTGCCCTGTAGACAACGAGGCACGGCAGCGGACCCTGCTCGACCTATCTGGTCGATCGCGTCATACCAATGCTGCCTGAGAGCCTCTGTGCCGATGTCTGCTCCCTCAGGCCAGACGAGGATCGGCTCACCGTGAGCGTCATCATGCGCCTTGGCGAGAGAGGAGAGCTCGTCCCGGCCCGGATGACGCGCTCCGCCATTCGCTCCAAGGCGCGCCTGAGTTATGACCAGGTCGACGCATGGCTCGAGAAAACGCTCGGCGCCCATGAGCTGCCCTGCTCGGTAGGATGGAACACCCAGGTCTCACGGACCCTCGATATCCTCGACGAGGTCGCTGCGCAGAGGCGACGTCTGCGCCATGATCGTGGGTCCATTGACTTCAACACCAAGGAGGCGAAGGTCACCTCGATGAGCAGGGCCGCCCAATCGACATCATCGTGCGCAGGCGTACGCGCGCAACGAGCCTCATAGAGGAGGCCATGCTACTTGCGAACGAGTGCGTGGCACAGCTGCTCTCGGACGCAGGGATCGAGACGGCCTACCGCGTGCACGAGCGACCCGCCCCAGACGATCTCAAAGACGCCCTGCATCCTACGGGAGCTCGGCCTTGTTGAGGGCTCTCTTGCTGGGGCACTTGTCACGGGGAGTCCCGCAGCCATCCAGGAGGTCCTCGAGGACGCCGCAGGCACGCCTGCGGAGCTCTTCGTGAACACTGTGCTGCTCAGGGCCCAGCGGCGCGCCATCTACCTGCCGCACAACGATGGGCACTACGCCCTGGGTGCGAGGGGCGTACTGTCACTTTCACTCGCCGATCCGCCGCTACGCGGACCTCTTGGTGCATCGTGCACTCAAGGCGCAGCTGGACGGAAACGCAGACTCACGTGAGCAGCGTGAGATTGGACGCAGCCTGGCGCAGCTGATGTCGGAGCTGCTCGGATCGCGAACGGGTCTCAGATGGTGCTGCCCGAGACTCTCAGAGAGTCAAGATCGCAGAGTTCTTCTCCACAAGGGTGGGTGAGTGCTTTGGAGGCGTCGTGGTGGGCTGCGAGCGCTATGGGCTCTTCGTCATGCTCGACGAGAGCTGCGCTGAGGGCCTGCTTGCGACTCGCGAGTTGGGAGATGAGCGCTTCTCGTACGACGATGCGCGCATGGCGCTGATGGGCGAGGAAAGTGGCAGAATCTGGCGGGTGGGCATGCGCGTGACGGTGGTCGTGGCGGGCACCAGCCCCGCGCGGGCGAATGAGACTTCGCGCTTCCGGACAAGTGATCCGTGCGCACAGACGAAACGTCCGTGCCATGGGCGAACGACACGGGCGGTACTTGTACGTACGGTAAGCGGGTAGGCTTGTCGTATTCTTAGGGTGTCGTTGCATACGGCGAGGGGGACATTGCTCATCCTCGCAGAGCGTATGGTATGAGGAGGTGTCATGGAGTATGCAGACAGGCTCGAGCAGAGCGAGCTGACTGAGGCGATCATGCTGGCCGAAGGCTACCTTATGCAGGGCCAGACATACATGGCGCTTGAGCTTCTCTCAAGACGTGCCGAGGACGTGGAGGAGTACATCGATCGTAACTGCCCGACGACCGATAGCCAGCAGTGGTTTAGCTTTTCCTCCCCTTCGATCGCCTGGCGTACCAGGTTGTCGAGCGCGACCCAAGGGAGCTTCGCGACGTCGGGTGAGCCGCTGGATCGCCTGTACGCCGACCTTGCCCTCGCGCGCATGACAGATGGTGACACCCACTTGGCGATCGAGGCGCTCAAGCAGGCGGTGCGTTGGAATCCCATGGCCTGTGAGCATCGTTTGAACTTGGCGGAGTTGTGCCAGGGACGTCGACGATATCAGCGAGTACCTGGCGCTGAGTCACTCGGTGCTCATTCAGTGCCAGTGAGCCCTCTCATCTGATTCGAGCCTTTCTCAGTTTTGCCGAGTATTTCCAGGCCTCTGGGAGTCACGAGGCGGCAGCATCCTCAGGGCTGCCCGTAGGGTCGATGCGGCGATCCCTTGCTTAGGGTGGCACTCGAGCGGGCAGTGGGCGCACGCACGATCCCGATGTTGTCAGCGATGAGGAAGAGGGGCGGATCCTTGATGAGCTGCAGCTGCCACGCGGTGCCAACGCTCAGGTCGTCATCTGTCTCTTACAGTGTGCCTTGGACGCGCGCGAGCTGGGTGACCAGGGACGCGGAGACGAGGCCATGCTGAGGGCTCGCGCTTGCGGGCACAGAGCTCTCCCATAGGCTGATGGGGGAACTCCTCGCATGTGGAGGCCTGCGGGTGCTGCAGAAGACTGCAGACGGCGCGGCCACAGGGGGCCGCGCGAGGGAGGGAGCTACAGATGGCGGGCGTGAGGCCACAGCCAACTTCCGCAACAGGTGGGCGCGACAGGGGCAAGAATTCCCAGGCCCACAAAAGGAGCATCTCTAGAACCGAGTCGCCCGTCACGACTACGAGATAGGTGAGACCTGGGAGGCTGGCATCGAGCTCACGGGAACCGAGGTCAAGAGCATACGCGAGCGTCCCTGTCAGATACGCGACTCGTTCTGCATCATCCGAGGCGGCGAGGCCTTTCTGGTGGGTGTGCACATACACCCGATTACTCGAACAGTGGCTGTGGAACGTGGATCCTGACCGCAGGCGGCGCCTGCTCATGACCGCCGACAGATTGCCCTCATCGACGCGCAGCTGCGCACCACAGGGCATGGCGCTCGTACGCTCGGCTCTACTCGACGAGCATAACCGCGTGAAGCTGTGCGTTGGCATAGGAAGGGCAAGAAGCTCTTCGACAAGCGGCGCGACATGGCCAGACGTGACAGTGATCGCGAGATTCGACGCGCGCTCAGCTGCGTGGTCGTTAGGGATGGGAGACCCAGATGGCGGGAGAGGATTTTGTGGTGAGGCGGCTCTTGGACCTTCCGTCGGGCTATCGTGCGCCCTCAGATGTGACTAACTGGGTATGAGGGGTGGTGCGCCCGTAGGGGCGGGCGCATGAGGCGCGCAGAAGGGCGCGCCGCCAAGAGAGAGGATACGCAATGGTCGACGAGAAGAAGACGTACAAGTTCCGCTGTTTGGTCTGCGGCTATGAGGTCGAGATCGATACTCCGGAGTTGCCCTGAGGACTACGTCTGCCCCGCGTGTGGCGTTGGTCCTGACCAGTTCGAGCTGGTGGAGGAGTAGCCTCCCGATACCAGGGGTTACGAGGCGTGCGTCTGTGCCGGAGGGCCCGAGCTAAGGTCCGTGGGTCCCTCCCTTAGCCGACCCATAGCACCTAAGAGCTGTGAGGATCTGAGGGGGATAGATGAAGCACGCCGAGCAAACGTCTGAGTCCGTCGAACTCGCGCTGTTCCTAGCGCTTTCCGGTGGAGTTATGGATGCCTACTCCTATCTGGTCAGGGGGCACGTCTTTGCCAATGCCCAGACGGAAACATGCTGCTTCTGGGTGTCAATCTCTCGCAGGGAAACTGGGACCAGTGCGCACTACCTGTCCCAGTACTCTTTTTCTCCGCAGGCATTGCGATGGCGCACGGCATCAAGCTGCTCCTCAAACCCAAGCACCTGCACTGGCGCCAGCTCGTGCTACTGATAAGCCGTGCTCCTTGTGATCGTGGGCTTCGTGCCAGAGGGGTTCAATCTCATCGCCAACGGCCTGACGTCGCTTGCCTGTGGCATGCAGGTCCAGGCCTTTCGCAAACTTCATGGCAATGCCTTTGCCACGACCATGTGCATCGGCAATCTGCGCAGTGGCACTCAGTCCATGGTGAGCTACGCACATGCATGAGCGTGAGCAGCTCGGACGGACTGCTCTACTATTTTTGTGATCGTATGCTTCACCTGCGGTGCGGTGGCGGGCAGTTGGCTGATAGGATCTTTGGGTCTCAGGATGATCCTCGCGAGCCCGGTCCTTTTGATGGTGGCCTTTGGCATCATGTTCATCGATCGCGAGGGAACGCAGGCATAGCTAAGATGCTAAAAATGGATACATGCGTCATGGTGTCGTACGCGGGCGTGCAATGCCGGGCGCTGATATCGCAGGGATGGCAGCATGCCTTCCGTTGATCGTATGGGGGTGACTGGTTTCGACAAGGTATGTTTGAGGTGGGCAGCAAGCCGTGGTCTCCTCGCCACGCTAAACAGGGGTACCGTCAAATCTACTGACGACGAAAGATTCTTATCAGGCGAGTACGCCCTCGCCTGTTAACATATAAGTAGCCGTCTAACGGGAAGTCTCTCGCTTCCCGGGCGACGTCATCTGAGGGAGATGCGCGCGTGGACGTGGCTGGTATGCCGTGCGCTAAGTTTGAACCAGCTGGGACGGAAAGCGTCTGCCACCGGACGATCCCGTCTCAAGATCTTAACGGTGACTGAGCTTGGAGACACCTGCTAGGGATGTGCTTTGGACCGAGTTCGACTCTCCGCACCTCCACCAAACAAGATGGGCGCCTGCCTGCAGAGCCGCAGGTGGGCGCCTTTTCGCGTAGACGTACGTGCCGTTGACGCACATCTGCGCTGTGCATAACCCTCACGTTTTGGTGCACGTCTAACCCATGGTTAACATAACGAGGGATGGTATTACCCGAGCGGCGCGTCTTCTGCGGGCCCACAGCGGGTGGAGTCATGCACGTCACCTGTAGAGGGTATACTGTAGAGGCCGGGATAGCGTTTCTAGCGCCTTGCAAGCGAGTCGAGCGGAAGGGGGTACAGGGTGCAAAAGGGTAGTGGACGTGCGCCTACATACTCCAAAAAGAGGCGTCTGACGGGATACCAGCTCGAAAGCTACTCTACTACTGCCAGGCATGGTGCCTCGCCACGAGCGGTGAGAGGCTGTTTCGCGACCCCGTTCAGGCGTGGGAGCACGGGCGGTGGTCTACACCGGGTCTATAGGGAGCATGCCCAGTGCTACGACGTCGCTTTCGGAGATGTTCCGGGCGATGCATCGGCGGTAGATCCGCGCGGCCTCAGTTATCGACGCTGTCCTGCATCCTACTCCGGGGGCTGAACGGTGAGGAGCGAGCGTCTCTCCCATTCCGAGAGGCCGTGGATGGACGCGTTCGATGGGACGAGCTCGACATGCTCGCCCGAGATAGACACGTCGAGACCATGGAGAGGTACTCGCACCTCATGGCGTCTGGCGAGTCTGTCCGCGCGGCTCATCACGTCCCTAGATTCGACAGTCCGCAGAGGTATGCGTCAGTGACGCCACCCTCGACTGGCTGTCCTCCAATCGTGTAGACGCCGTCGGACCCGTTGACGTCGCGCGTTGGGACAATTCTGTCTCGACCAACTCGGCACTTCGGCGGGGGAGCTCCTCGCCGGATTTGCTGCCAGGACGATGAGATGAACTCCTGGGTTCTACGGTCGGGCGGAGCGATGGCACGTCAGCGATATGTGCAGGGTGTACGCGTGTGTGTCTGACGGGAGGCTCGTTGGCCTCTTTTGCCTCTCGATGACGTCGATCGAGAGTTCTCAGTCCCGAAGAGCGTCAGGTCTGGGATGAGCAGGGTGTCCTTTCCCGCGATCCCTATCGGTCGTCTGGCCGTCGACGTCGGCTGCCAGGGCAATGGGGTCGGGCGGGCACTCGTCTCTGACGCCATTGAACGATCAGTCGAGCCTCGCGGACTCCATAGGGGCGAGTTCGTCGTCGTGGACCCCAAGAGTGGACTGGGAGAATGGTACAGGGAACCAGGGAGTTTTCGCTGCCCGCCCGACGAGACGGACGGGCGGATGTTCCGCTGATGAAGGCGGCCCGAAGGATGGTACGCGGGGGCGAGGGGTGAGTGTCCATGGACGGGCGCCTTTTTGCGTAGACGTACGTGCCGTTGGCGCACATCTGCGCCATAAGCATACCACGTCGGCCTTCTTGGCCTCGACAGATGCGAGGAAGATCATGCGCGGGCCTCGGCATCCATCGTCTGCGGGCGCGGATTGTAGGGGTTCTATTCCCTTTTTATTGAGGGTCGCGGTGGGTCGTATGCTGTGCGGCAGACATCGAGGACCTCAGGGATGGAGGCGGCCATGGGCGAGTTCAATACTGAGGAAAGGGTCTTGGATGGGACCACCGTGCATCCTCAGGGGTGGCCCCTCATTCTCGAGGGGCGGCTTCAGGGGCATGTACAGCGCCGGCGTCATGGACGTCCTTCTCGAGCGAGGGATCAGCGACTTTGCCAGTGTGTGGGGTGTCTCGGCGGGAGCCATAAAATGCAGTGAGTTTCAAGTCGCGCCAGTCGGACGCTCCATGCGCGTCATGATGGCCTTTCGCGACGACAGGCGCTTCCTGAGCCTGTGGTCTTGGGCGACGACGGGCAACATGGCCGGTGGCGACTTCATGTACGACGAGATACAGAACCATCTTGATCCGTGTGACAACGAGGCTTTCAACTCAAATCCCATGCGGATGTTTGCCGTGGCATCCGACGTGGTCTTTGGTACGCCCGCCTACCTTGAGTGCAAGAGCTTTTCCAGAGGACGTTAAGAAGGTCCGTGCCTCGGCCTCGATGCCGTTGGTCTCTCAGATGGTGGATATTGACGGCCATCGCTACCTTGATGGCGGCACGACCGACTCGGTACCCTATGAGGTGGCACTGGGCGCTTGGCAGCTCAGCGCCACCTGTAGGCTATGTGCCTGCGAGGAGGGGCGTTGGTAGTTCTTACCCAAGATCGTAGCTATGTGAAGGGGGAGAGAGGAGGCCGTGGTCGCACGCTCGCGCCGCTATGGAGGCTACCCTACTACATTGAGGCTCTGGACTCTCGTGCGCGACGCTATAACGAGATGCGTGAGCGCCTCTTCACCCCGCGAGCGTGAGCCACGCAGCCCCGTCCTCGTCATTGCCCCCGAGAGGCCCGTCGAGGTCGCGACGAACGAGTCCAATGGGGCTAAGCTGCTCGATCTTTACCTGCAGGGTCGCCAGCAGGCTGAGCGGCGTCTTGCCGAGATCCAGGACTTTGTGAGAACTGTTATCAACTGAAGAAATCGGCATGTTGCTCCTGTGGAGCAGCTCTGCCCGCAAAGCCCTAGACTGCTACCGGTACCCGTGGTGGATCTAGAATTTGGGGTGATGTCCTAATGGCACGTGTCTATAACTTCTCTGCTGGGCCGGCGGTGCTTCCCGAGGACGTGCTGCGCGAGGCGGCGGCCGAGATGCTCGACTACCGGGGGTCGGGCATGTCCCGTGAACGAGATGAGCCACCGCTCCGCGACCTTCCAGGAGATCATCGATACGGCCGAGTCTGACCTCAGAGAGCTCATGGGCATCCCTGACAGCTAGAGTGCTCTTCCGCAGGGGTGGAGACTCGCTGCTCTTCGCGACCGTCTTCATGAACCCTTACTACCAACAAGAAGGCGGACTACATCATCACGGGCAGTTGGGCGAGCAAGGGCATACCGAGAGGCAGAGATCCTCGGAGACCCCAAGGTCATCGCCAGCTCGCAGGACAGGAACTTCTCCTACATCCCCGATTGCTCCGACCTTCCCATTCTGCGCTGATGCGAGCTACGTCTATATCTGCCAGAACAACACGATCTATGGCACCGCGTTTCATGAGCTGCCCAACACCAAGGGTCACGTACTCGTCGCCGACCAGTCCTCAATGTTTCTCTCGAGCCCGTTGACGTCACCGACTTTTGGATTGATACACGCGGGGTCAGAAGAACGTCGGTCCCTGCAGGCGTGCAGATCGTGATCGTGCGCGATGACCTTATCCCCGATGATCTGCCTGGTGTTCCACGATGCTGCGCTTCAAGACGCAGGCCGATGCCGGCTCCCTCTACAATACGCCTAACTGCTGGGGGTATCTACATCTGCGGTAAGGTGTTCAAGTGGGTTGCGGGTCAAGGTGGTCTTGCGGGCATGAGGGGCTCGCAACGAGGAGAAGGCTGCACTGCTCTATGACTACCTCGATGAGTCCGACCTCTTCAGGCCTACGGTCGAGGCAGGGCAGCCGCTCGCGTATGAACGTGACCTTCGTGACGGGCAGTGCCGACCTCGACGCCATGTTCGTGGCCGAGGCGGCCAAACAGGGACTTGTCAGCCTTAAGGCCATCGCAGCGTAGGTGGAATGCGTGCTTCCATCTATAACGCGATGCCGCTTGCAGGCGTCCAGAAGCTGGTTGGCTTCATGAGGGACTTCGAGCGCACGCACACGGCCTAAGGTACGCCTGACCCCGGTCACAGCGCGTGGTCGCAGGTAGGGAATGGGCCAGCAAGGGAGACGCACATGTATAACATCCACTACATGAACAACATTGCCAAGGTCGGCACTGATCGCCTCGCTGAGGGCTACCGTCTCGTTGACGACCTCGATGAGGCCGACGCCATCATGGTGAGGAGCGCAAACCTCCTTGAGCTCTCGTTTCCAACGAGGCTGCTTTCGCCATTGCCTCGTGCCGGTGCGGGGGTCAACAACATCCCCCTCGAGCGGTGCGCAAAGGAGGGTATCGTCGTCTTCAACACTCCTGGCGCCAATGCAAACGCTGTTAAGGAACTGGTCTTTTGTGGCATGCTGCTTGCAAGTCGCGACATCATCGGAGGAAACGAGTGGGTGCGCGAAAACCGTGACGACGGACCCTAGTGAAAAAGACCGAGAAGGCCAAGAAGCGCTTCGCAGGTGTCGAGCTGGCGGGCGCAGAGGCTCGGTGTCATCGGACTCAGGAGCCATCGGCGCCGTCGTTGCTAATCACGGCCACACGCTTCTGGTATGGAAGCCTTGGGCTATGATCCGCACCTCCATCAACGCCGCATGGGGCTGATCGCCGTAGTCGCCACGTCACGGACATCAACGAGATCTTTCGGGAGTGTGACTACATCACGATCCATGTGCCCGCTACCGATGAGACGAAAGGCATGATAGGCGCTGATGCCATCAGGCAGATGAAGCGTGGTGTTGTGGTGCTCAACCTGGCTCGTGACGTGCTTGTGGACGAGCAGGCCATGGCCGAGGCGCTCGATGACGGTCTTGTCGCTCGCTGTGTGTGTGACTTCTTCGAACTCCGCGACCGCTAACATGAGAAACGCCATCGTCTTGCCACACCTAGGGGCGTCGACGGCCGAGGCCGAGGACAACTGCGCCATCATGGCTGCGAGTGAGCTCAAGAGAACTACCTGGAGAACGGCACCATCAACCACTCTGTGAACTACGGTACCGTCGATCTGGGGCCTCTCTCTGCCGGCCGTGCGCGTCTTTGCCTGTTTCACCAAAACATGCAGGGCCTCATCGGCAAGATCAGCGCCACGCTGACGGAGTCCAACCTCAATATCGAGAACATGTCCAACAAGAGCTGTGGCGGCAGCGCCTACACCCTGATTGAGGTCACGGGAGACGCGGCTGACAGCTCCGTGGGCGAGCTGAGTCAGATCAGAGGCATGCGTCGCGTCCGCCTCATACCCCTGAGCTGAGACACCACATCACGTGCCGGGCTGTGTTTGTGAGCGTGTAGGACGCACAGCTCGACGTACGCCATCACGCCGCTCTTGTGCGTGCGGGACCTATGCGTCGGGCTGTGCCGGTCGTGCACCTACAACTTGATCTTCGGGTAGGTGTTGTTGTAGTCCGTGTAGTAGATGTTGTTGCCGCCTGAGGCGTTAGATCCTGATGGGCCTCGAGGATCTCGTCCTCGTGAGCGGAGGGGTTGCTATAGCTGATGCTGATCTGCCATCCTCTGTTGAGGCAGTCCACGCGTTCGACGAGATCCTGGTAGCACTGTCGTATGAGCCTGTACTGCTCGGCGTAGGCCGACCCCGAGGGGACTGACAGCGACGAGACAGCGTTCGATTGCTGTTGCACCTCGCTTAGGAGTGACGAGCAGGAGCTTGCGTAGCTCTGCTTGTCGACATACTCGATGAGAGGAGCTGTGGTTGAGGTGTCCGCCGCGCTCGCGATCCTGCTGTCGTAGCCGGAGAGCCTGTTGTGGTAGGGGAGACGAGCTCAGAGCGAAACTGACTGTCGGCTTGCTGCTGTGACGTCGTGGTGTTGCGTTGGGCTCGTATTCGTCGTGCTCGGTGTGTTCGTTGTGTTTGGCGTGGTGGGCTGTGGGGCTCGTGTTGCCGTTCGTGCCAGAACCCGAGTTTGAGTTGCCGTTCGTGCCGGTGTTGCCGCCCTGAGTTGTTCGTGTGCACCTGAGTTGTTTGCGTTGCCACTCGCGCCATTCGACGACGGCGGCTCCCTGCTGTTGCAGGGCGTTGTTTGGCGTGGGCATAAAGAGGTAGATCAGGCTCCGACGCTCGCGACCAGCGGAGAGCGTGATGATGACGATCGAGACGGTGGTGAAGATCTTGGAGGAGTCCTGGGTGCCTGGGTGGCTGTGGGCATAGGGGTCGCTGCGGGTGGTGAGACGGGGACGGCATACTGCGCCGGGCTGGGGGCATTGGGGACGGCGTATCTGTCGCACCGGAAACGGTGGAGACTGACAGTTGGAAGGAAGCCCCATGGGCTCAAAGGGGTCTGTGGCGGGTTGCTGCGATAGGCGGGTTCGGGCTGAGTCTCGGGGAAGGCCTCCTGCAGGTTTGGCATGACTGCGGTCTCCGTCGGGTTCGTGTCCGCCACCTCGACGGGCTGACCGCAGTTGACACAAAAGGTCGCATCTTCCACAAGCTCGGCACCGCAGTTAGTGCAGAAGCGATTCTCGCCCATCAGAGCCTCCAAACATGCTGTCACGGCGTCAACAGGTGAACGCTTGGCTGCAGGCAGAGCGCCCGCCGCCATCTCTACGTATAAGAATCTACTTTAGCAGTATTTCATATTGCTTGTGCGAGACAAGAGAAAAATATGCCGCAGTTTCGTCTTGTAAGGCCGCTCCCTCCACATCTGTGGGAGCGGCCTGCGTTTGTGACCGGTCGGCGACCCTGTTCGACTTTACATCTCGGAGTTGCCGCTGTGTCCCTCCGAGACGGGGTTGTCCGTGTATACGTTGTAGATGCACAGGGCAAGCGACTCTGCGACCGAGATCTGCTTGATCTTCGAGCCGGGCGTGTTGGCGACGGCGCAGGGGATGGCATCGGTGACGACGCACTCGACGATGGGGACGCTCTAGAGCGCTCGATGGCCTGGCCCGAAGATGCCGTGCGTGGCCGATACGTGATGTCACCCGCACCCATCTCCTTGAGCTTGGTGATCGAGCCCACGAGGTGCCCGCCGGTGTCTATCATGTCGTCGTTGATGATGCAGGTCTTGCCCACGATGTTTCCGATGATGCCCATGACCTCGGCGGTATTGTGCTTGGGACGGCTCTTTGTGTGCGATGGCGACCTCGCATCCCAGGTAGTCAGAGAGCTTCTTGGCAACCTTGGCGCGACCCATGTCAGGAGACCACGACGGTGTCCGCCCAGTCGAAGTCCTTGGCCCTAAAGTAATCACCAAAGAGGTAGAGCGCCGTGAGGTGGGTGACGGGCACATCAAAGAAGCCTTGTATCTGTCCGGAATGCAGGTCGAGGGCGATCACGCGGTCGACGCCGGCGGTCTCGAGGAGGTTCGCGATCAGGCGCGCGGTGATGGGCTCACGTGAGGCTGCCTTCCTGTCCTGACGGGCGTAGCCATAGTGGGGCAGGACCGCTGTGAAGCTCTTGGCCGAGGCACGACTTGCCGCATCGGCGACGACGAGGGTCTCCATCAGCATGTCGTTGATGTTCTTTCCGACGATGGATTGGATAAAGAAGACCTCGTCACCGCGGACGGACTCCTCGAAGCGGGCATAGATCTCGCCGTTGGAGAACTTCTCGAGTTTGAGACCCTGGAGCTTGAGTCCGAGGATGTTAGCTATCCGCGCGGAGAGGGCAGGGGTTGCTGGTTCCGCTGTGAAGCTTGATCTCCTTCTCGTAGAGCCTAGGCCTGCTCAGGTTTTTCGTACATGCCTCTAGTCCTCTTCCTCGAGTCGTTTCCAATATGCGTCTGCCCAACCCCGTTGCGTGAGCTGTCTGGAGCGCTCGAGCGAGAGGGCCCCGCCGGGACGTCCTTCGTGATGCACGAGGCCGCGCCCACAGAGTGCGTTGTCGCCGATGGTGACAGGGGCAACGAGCATGACATCTGACCCGATGAAGACATGGTCGCCTATCTCGGTGCGGCTCTGTGCTTGCCGTCGTAGTTGCAGGGTGATGGTGCCTCCGCCTATGTTGACCCCAGAGCCGAGGCGGGCGTCGCCGAGGTAGGAGAGGTGCGGGACCTAGAACCCACCTCGACTTCGGTGCCCCTTGAGCTCGACGTGTGTGCCTGCCTTGACCTGTCATGGAAGTGGGCGCCGCCGCCGAGGTAGGCACGAGGTCCGCAGCTGACGTCGTTGTCGATGGCGGAGTCCACGATGATGGTCTCGTCCACAGAGCAGCGGTCGCCGACCGTGGCGTTCGTCAGACGGCTGTTTGGGCCCTATGGTGCAGTCGAGCCGACGATCGTCCTGCCCCAGAGGAAGGTCTGGGGAAGCAACGTCGTGTCCTGCCCCACCCTGACCTCTGCCCCGACCCAGACCTGCTCGGGGTCGAGCATGGAGACGCCCTCTGCTGCAGTCCCCTCGTTGATGCGACGCTGCTGACCTTGGCGGCCACCGCCAGCTGGGAGCGACTGTTCACGCCGAGCAGCTCGTGGTAGTCATCCGCACTGGATCAACCGAGACGGGCTCGCCCATGCCCACGTAGATGCCTACCATGTCGGTGAGATAGTACTCGCCCTGGGCGTTGTCGCTGGTGATCCCTGTCGATGTTGGCAAAGAGGCGCCTGCCGCAGAAGCAGTAGAGGCCCGAGTTGCACTCCTGAGCGCCTCGCGCTGCTCGGGCGTGCAGTCCTCGTGCTCGATGATGGCCCTGACCGTGCCGTCGTCGCTCGCGTCTAGCGACCATAACCCGAGGGGTCGGGCGGTGTCATCGAAAGCACGGTGCAGGCATTGTGCTTTGGCCCTCGCCTCGCTCACGAGGGAGCGGATGGTCTGAGGGCGGACCAGTGGCATGTCTGCGTACATGACGACGACGGGTCCCTTGAGCTCACCGAGCGCATCGCGGACGCAGCGCACCGCGCCCGGTGCCAGAGTCGCTCCTTTTTTGCTCGACGAACTCGATGGACGCGTCCGCATCTCCGTCTGCGGCAAGTAGTCGCGCACCTCCCCGTGCGCCACTACCAACGACGAGACGATACGTTCCAATCCCGCTTGCCGTGCAGAGCGGACCGCCCACCAAGCTAGTGGGCGGTCGAGTAGCTCATGCATGACTTTTGAGGTGTCGGGACTTTCATGCGCGTACCCTTGCCGGCGGCAAGGATGATCGCTATGCTTGGCATGTGGCCTCCAAGGTGAAATGACGTCTGCTTTCGCTCGGCTTGCCAGTGCGCAAACCTATGTCACATAATAGCGCAGCCCGTCTGGCAAGTCCTGCGTGGAGCGTGACTTGACGGTTTTTCTCGTAGTGACACGACAGGAGATGCATGACGCCATAGAGCGACGCAAAGGGGCACGCGGAACATGCCGTCGCGCCACTCGATGACAGCGAGTGGCGCTGCAGCTCGACAGAGATGCAAGGTCACCGTGGTTTCGGTGTCGCGCCATTCGACAGCCACCGAGCGGCACGAAGACGGTGCACTCGACGCCACCGAGTGGCACGGTGACGGTACACTCGACGCCACCGAGTGGCACAAAAGCGGTCAAAACCGCAGTTGGCAAGCAAATTATCTCCACTCGATCCCACCGAGTGGCACGAAGACGGTGCACTCGACGCCACCGAGTGGCACGCCCTGCCGAGGACTCCCGCCAACCCGATCCCGCATCCTGTTACTGCGGGGTATCGAGTACAGGCGCACTGTTGGGATGTCAAACAACCGGTGCGCTGATGGGGAGGTGACGGGGCATCGCGATATCTGACGAATGCACGCACGGTCTTGACGCATCTCGCGACGTTTGGTGAAGTTGTCTCGGCCTCAGGGACTCTATGCCATCGTCTCGTGCCGAAAAGTGCGGAGAACATCAAATACCAGGCATTTTCTCATCTCCCATCTGAACCTTCGTGCTTTTGGGTGTCGGGCGCATGGCGCTGACCTGCGAAGAAAGTGCCTTTGCTGTGAGAAACGCGCAAGCTGCCTGCCAGTTTGCCGCAGTCGGTGGCGTGGATGTTGCGCCGCTCGTCTATCCGGGACGTATAGTGATGACAAGGTTCTGCGGCGTGCGATGGCGTGCGGATACGCTCCGCTCACAGCAGAAGAAGGCAAGCGGGGGAGGGAGCGGCCTGGTGCGAGGCGAGTCATGTGGAGTCACAAACAAAGCGGTAGCTGATGACAGGACGGTGCTGTATGCCGGTGACTCGCACTCGAGTGTTGGAGAAGGTCTCCGCGTAACACGGTTCCCTCTGCCTTGATGGTACGCGGGTTCAGCCTTGAGCGCTGCACTGCCGACGCTATCGTGCTGCGGACTCTTTCGCTGCGACAGTTTGACTCCATTGCGTCGAGCCCGAGGTCATCGTGGGTCATCAAAACAGACGTACGAGACGACAGGGTGTGCGGTGCAGTGCCTCTCCACAAGGCTTTGCTCAGGTAGTGTCTGTGGCTTTGGCAAGGCGATGATACTGTGCTCCGGAGGCGTGCTTCGTTGAGTCTGCGAGCTGACATGTCGTTCATCCGACTCGTGGAGTTGGGCCTTGAGTTGCGTGGTACCCATAGCTTGACTGGAAGATCGAAAAGGCTTCCGTGAGCGGACACCGCTCACGAGCGCGCAGCGTATCCTTCGCTTGCTCGATGGGATGGATTCTAGGGGTACGCGGGAATTCGGCGTGCCAAGAGGGCGCTCGCTTGGGTGCGAGACGGATCGGCGTCAGCAAAGCAGTCGCAGCTCATAATGGCACTTACGCTGCCCACTGCGATCGGGGGCTTCGGTATGCCAGTTCCCAGATCAACTATCCCATTCCGCTCGGGAGGAAGGATGTCCTGCGAGGATCTCCCACCCACTACCGAGTCGATTTGTATGGCCGGAGGTCCGCGGTGAGCGTTGAGTACCAGAGCGACCCGAGCATGCGGGGATCCGGAGAAGACCTATCAGACCAGGGGCGTCGCGATGAGCTGCTCTCTCTATGGGGTGCGACAGCTGTGTTTCAACGCGAGCCACATGAGACATGCCGGTTCCTTCGAAAAGCAGGTAGAGCGTCTCTCCCGCTCATCACACCACTTTCCCAGAGCGTGGCACACTGACAAAGAAAGATTCGGTATGCTCCCTTGCCCTGGGCGCGGCCCCAGCACATGCATCCGAACCTTGACGAGGGGAGGTTCCCGAGCTTTTTGAGGGCGTGCCAAGGAATGGGGGAAGGGCCTGAGGTTGCGCATGCAGATCCCAGGTGGCATCCGACTCGATGGTTCCGCTTCACACGAACTTCACGAGAGTCTTCGAGGCACTCGGCGGGAGGTGGCTGGGGCAGAGGGATTCGAACCCCCATTGACGGCACCAAAAACCGCTGTCCTGCCATTGACGATACCCCAGTGTTTACGTGAGAGCGCAGACACGCTCACTGCAAAACGCGAGTGCAGAGCCATTCTAGCAGAGAGTTGCCTAACGGTCGAATGCGGTGCAGATGGCATCGAGCACCGTGACCGCAAAGGTCTGCGCGTCCCTGTGGTGAACGTGCCGTCGTAGTTTAGCCCCAAAGGCAGCTCGATGCGAACGATCGGCGTCGATTTGCGAGCTCTCGCAGGCCGTGCGCAGACGTTGTGGCAGCGTCTTGATATCGTCCATGACGATGTTTGCCATCTGCTGCGCTTGGGTAGGGGCGAGGACGCGAGCACAATCACGATCGTGTCGTCTCGTGCGAGCTCGACATTGTCGATCAGGTCGAGGCAGCTTTGTCACTTGTGGCGGTGGCTAGGTTCCAGATACGCCCGGCGACGTTGCGCGCAATGGGATCCTCCCCGTGAGGAGATCTGCGTGTTCCGAGCACGCCTGCGGCACGGGCGCAGCCCACGCCACCCTATGGGATGCGGTCCTGCGGCGGACTTGCCGGCCCAGACGTGGTGCAGGCGCTCGATGTCGTCGAAGGTGTCTTGGAAGCCATGCCATCAGCCAGCGCCCCTGGCTCTCTTGGAACTCCTTCACGGCCGACTCGGGTGGACGCCGTAGCAACCGTCGGGCTGTCCACAGGAGAAACCCAAGATGTTGAGTCGTTCCTGCAGTTGCTTGACGTCGTGGCCATGGAAGTTGGGGAGGCGTAGGTACAGTGTGCGGTCGCCCAACTGGTAGCACTCGTCGACGAGCGCCATCCAAGTTGTGAAGTCGATCTCGGTTCCCAAGCTCATGTTGTGGTCAAGGCGAAACTTCGCCACGGCCTGTGCGGTGGAAGGGCCAAAGGTCGTGCTGCTTGCCTCGTCCCCATCAATCTCGTAGCCAAGGGATGTGAGGCGGTCCTGGATGTCCTCCACGGCAACCCCACTCGCACCCTCTCTGATCGCTTCCATCTTGCGCCCCTCCATAGGATATCGTCACGCATGTTCGCATCGCTGCCCCCTTGGCAACATGGCGTTTGCCCTGCGATGTTAGCCAGTGCGCTCTACGAAGAAGTCTGCCATAGAATCAAGGATCGTGCACATGTCATCTGCGAGTTCGATGCCGTCCAGCTCTGCCTGGCACTTTTCGGCAACCGAGTGGGCGTAGTCACGCACGCTCTCGATGGCGCCAACGGACTCCATAAGCCCCACTGCGCGCTCCAACGTGGCCGCATCCGTGGCATGTGACGAGAGAATCTCGATAAGCTCGTCCCTTTGGCCGTTCTGCAGGCGCTCGAGAGACCACGTGACGGCCATGGTGCGCTTGCCCTCGGTGATGTCGCTGCGAAAGTCCTTGCCCTGAGCCTTCGCGTTCCCTACGAGGTTGAGCAGGTCGTCCTGGAGCTGGAAGGCAAGACCGGCACCCATGCCAAACGTCCTGAGGGCCTCCACCTGCTCGTCGGTGCCGCCCCCGACAGATGGCGCCGATGGAGAGCGGGCAGGCGGCAGAGTAAAACGCGGTCTTATGGCTTGCCATGCAAAGATAGTCGTCCACGCTCAGATCCCAGCGCCCGTCACGCACCCAGCCGAGGTCGAGTGCCTGCCCTCGAGCGTGCGCTCCTCCATGGCAGCGAACTCCTCGAGGATGCGCACGCGTAACTCAGGCGAGAGCGAGCGCTCACGCAGGATTCTGGACTGTGCAATTATGAGGGCGAGGTCGGCCACATTGATGGCGATTCCCACCCTCGGTGACGTGCATGCAGGGTGCGCCACGACGCAGCGTGCCCTTATCGGCTATGCGTCGTCGTGGATGAGTGCCGCTGACTGGAAGTCTTCGATGGCACAAGCGCAGGAAAGCGCAGACGTCACCGTGCCGCCCACTGCCTCGCAGCCGAGCAGTACGAGCACTGCGCCTGTACGCTTGCCTCCTGACGCCGCATGAAACGCTTGAGGGGCCCATAGAGATAGCGTTCAAGATCGCCGCCCACGACCGTCTCGCCGCCCAGCGGCGCGGGGGCATGCTCGAGAGGTAGGCCTCTGCGAGGGGCGCTTCTGGCGAGATGCGCCTGAAGGCCGCCCTCTTGTCTGTGGTGTTGCTCGGCATGGCCCTAGTCCTCGTAGCCGTTGGGATTCGTGGACTGCCGTTCCACCCGTCGCGACACATGTCGTCAATGTCGTATGTGGCCTCCAGCCCATCTCGCGCTTTGCTTTGGAGCAGTCGGCGTAGTTGGCTGTGACGTCGCCCGCACGACGAGGCTCGATCACGTAGGGGAGGTCACGCCCGCAGGCCTTCGAGAACGCCTGATGATCTCGAGCATACCGTACCCTTACCGGTGCCCAGGTTGAAGACCTCGACCCCGTGCGCCCAGCCATCCAGGCAAGCGCCGCCACAGGCCAGACGCGAGGTCCATCACGTGTACGTAGTCACGCACGCCGGTGCCGTCGGTGTCGTAGTCGTCGCCAAAGACCCTGACCGTGTCACGCTGCCAACGGCGACCTAGCTAGCCATAGGGCAGCAGGTTGTTGGGGATGCCCTTGGGGTCTTCGCCCATGAGCCCCGAGGGGTGCGCGCCGATGGGGTTGAAGTAGCGTAGCAGCACGACGTTCCATGCGGGGTTGGCGACGTGCAGGTCAGAGAGGATCTGCTCGATCATCCACTTGGTCCAGCCGTAGGGGTTGGTTGCAGGCTTCTTGGGGCTCTTCTCCGTGAGGGGCAAGGCGTCGGGGTCACCATGGACGGTGGCGGAGCTGCTGAAGATGATGGACCTGCAGCCGTGCGTGCGCATGACGTCCACGAGGGTGAGCGTGGTATTCAGGTTATTTGAGTAGTACTCCACGGGCTTTAGGACGGACTCGCCGACGGCCTTGAAACCCGCGAAGTGGATGACATAGTCGATGTCGTTGGCCGCAAAGACGGCCTCAAGCGCGGCGCGATCGCTCACGTCAGCCTGATAGAACGAGAGCCCTGCCGCAGTCTTCTCTCTGGTGATTTTGCCTATGCGATCGAGGACCTTCTGCTCGCGTTCGAGAGGTCGTCCACGACCACGACCCGGTAGCCCCTCCGAGGAGTTCGACGACGGTGTGACTTCCGATGAAGCCCGCCCGCCAGTGACCAGTACGCAGCTGTCGGCCGGGGCCTTTCTGCTCGCTCATAGTTCCTCCGCACGGTAGGTGGTGTGCATATTGTCAGAGCCTCATTGAGCAGTATACGCAAGCCGTGCGGCGGGGGTGTGTGGGCATGGTGGAGGTCCGCTGAGGTCCGCCCTCGTGCACCCAAAGCGCCAGGGGTGCGCGGGCAAGAAGCCTCTCGCTTCTTCGCGTGCGGTGTAGAGCTGCGGTTGCGCAGAGAGCTGCTCAACGTAGCGAGCCCTCGGCTTTCGCCGTAGCCTTTCTTTGGCCGTCGCTGGAGGCGAGTTTTATCTCGACCTCGAGTTCTGTGAGAGACGCTCAGCCAGTCGCCATAGACTCTCTCGAAGTCAGCGATTGGCGCTATGACGTAGCGCTTCGTCTTGGTGGAGTCGTCCTCGAAGGTCGCCGTGATCACGAGGGGCGTCTCAGAGAGCAGCTCGCATAGGGTCTTCTCGGAGTAGAGCGCCACCGTGCGATTTGCCTCGCAATACGCACGGATCGCATCGGGGCTGCGACCGTCCTCACGAGTCGGATCGTACTGCTAAAGCGACTGAAGGGCGGATGTCAGCTCAGCCGATGCGGAAAGTGGGCCCTCACGCTTCGACCGAAGCCTCTTTGTCCTGCGCCAGCTGGTCGTAGGCAAGCGTGAAGTTGGTGCATGAGCTGCCTGCGTCTGTTCCACCATACTCGTGGAGGGGGCCTTTGCTATAGCGTCAAAGAAGACGTAGCTCCGACTTGTCTCGTCATCCTGTGGCAGACAGGCAAACGCCCTCGAGCGAGTAGAGCGAGCTTTTGATGGCATTTCCCGTGCAGTTTAGGGAGAGTGAGCGACTCACCCCAGCTGCCCCTCGTCACCTTTCGCTCCAGCTGCTGCTTTGCGTCCCGAAGTCATCTACCGACAGTATGACCTCATCGTCCTGTCTGGTTCCTCGGCATATGCCACCAGGACAAACGAGCGCTCCCCTGCCCCCTTGGGGGCTTGCTCTCTTTGCGGGTACGCCATGCATCGATAGTCCCACGAACGTTGCGTAACGCTCGCTGCGGCAAGACCACAGACAGCGCCGAGCGGCGGGTGATCAGTTGCCGTCTCTTGGTGTCGCGCCTGTGGGCTCCAGCCACGTCTGGGTGTGCAGCCTCGAGTACGTTCTCCTCCACGGCCCCTGGTAGTGAACCTGTCGCATGAGGGACCTCAGCTCGTCGACCGTCCGCTTTTCATCCATGATCTCCTTCCTGTCGCGTTGCACTTACAGCAATCCCTCAGCTTCGTGCGAGCCCGTCTGAGGCGAGTCCGCACGGTCGCGGGTCTGCATTCCATGATGCGGGCGATCTGTGCGCACGAGATCCCTCGATGTAGTGGAGCGTAACTGTGGCGCGCAGCTGCTCGGGCAGCTTCCTCAATGCCTGCCAGATGGGGTGGCGCTCAACAGCTCTGAGTGCCGCCTCTTCCGTGGGGCTGCTGTCTGCTAAGGCGGACGCGTTTGCGACGTGCTCTGCTTTCGGCGTCGCCTGCGCCCTGCACCCGTCTTTTTCCACCACGAGCGATGCAGCCACGGCGGTTGATGGTCGCCCGCAGGAGCCACGCCTCAGATGCTCGCCATCCTCAAACCTCTACCGTCAGAGCAGTCGCAGGAACACGTCCTGCGCGACGTCCCGAGCATCCTGGTGAGATAGCATGTCTGCGAAAGCGCCACGCGATATACGATGTCTCCCTCAGCCGTCGCATGGCCCCTGCATGAACTCCCTGAGCGTTGTCGCATCTTTCCACCTCCTACCCATAACATGCGTGCACGAGGGAAATGTTCCATCAATCTGTTTTCGGTCTTTCGTCCCTCGGTTCGCTATGTCGTCTTAGGGGTACTAGGAGTACGGAACACATCAGTCTGACCGCCGAGACTCTTCCGCCAAAAGACCTCCCGCCGCTCGTGGAAGAACCGTCTTGGCAAGGTCTGTGCCCGCTGCTCGCGTCGAGGGCATCGCATCTCTGGCATCGGCGCAGCGCCTGTTGGGCCCGAAGGTCACTCGGACCCACACTGCCTCGGCCCGAGCGTACCGCCCTGTGGTGGCACTGCCACTCGGCCCTGGGCGTACCATCTGGTACGCTCGACGTCGAGTGGTAGCGGAGACGCACTGCGCGCGCTCACCATCGAGTGGCGAGTGTGAAACGCACTGCCACTCGGCCTTGAACTGCAGTCTCGTGCGTTCACCGCTACAGTGACAGCGGTACGCTGTGCCGAGAGCCCTCCTGGGCGTATCGGTTGTACCGCCAGCTGCTCCCAATGACCTCTGCAGCGGCTGCAGGCGGGACCTTGGCAGGCGTCTTGGGTCAGGCGAGCTGTCAGGTCGCTCTTCAGCAGCGATGAGCTCTGCGGCTAGTCAGCCTGATTTAATCCGTGTGTCCCTTAAACCGACTCCCAGAAAGGTGGATAATCATGAGTGCAGGCGAGCCGCAGTGATGCACTGAGAGGGACAGATCGAGGAGTGGGACATGAACATCAGAGACTTTCAATGACGGCAGCAGCGCTCTTGATGGCAAACACCGTGACGTCGGTCGAGGCCGATGAGGAGAGCGCGCCGTATACGCGCAGCTTACCGCACGAACACCAAGCTTATGGGAGAGCTGCGGGACGAGGCTCGGCGCTGACGGCAGGGAGGGCCTCGCTCATCCTGCTCCAGGAGCGATGGACGCTGCGGGAAAGGACTCACGATCAAGCGATCGCATGGAGTGGAGTGAACCCGCAGGGCGTCATGGTCCACAACTGCAAGCAGCCAGCGTCACCTGGAGCCATGCGCACGACTACCTGTGGCGTGCGATGCACGCTTCCGCCGCGTGGTACCATCGGACTCTTCAATCGCTCGTACTCACGGGACGTGCTGATCGTCACGCGTGCACGGGCTCTGGAGGGACCACAGCCTGCCCAGACGCTGCCTGCACTGCTCTGGAGGACGAGTTCTTTGGCAGACGCTACCGCCAGATACGCGACCTCGAGGAGTACCTGTAGCGAGAATGGCTACCGCGTGCTCAAGGTCTTCCTCAACGTGAGCAAGGACGAGCAAAGGACAGCCTTTGCTCGCGCGCATCGACAGCGAGAGGAAGAACTGGGATCTCGGCGGTCGACGTCGAGGAGCGCAAGCTCTGGTCCAGCTATGGACGCCTACGAGCAGGCCATCAACGCGACCTCCACCAGACACGCTCCCTGGCACGTCATACCCGCAGATCAGAAGTGGCTCGCGCGCTGGCTCGTGAGCGAGGCCATCTGGACGTGCTCGGGCAGATGGACCCGCGCTACCCGACGCTTCTTGCGGCGGCCAGAGAGGGAGCTCGAGGAGGATCGCGCGACTGATGGGGAGTAGCGATGTTCGTACCACCTCAGACCGAGCCCATCGCGCATGTCTCCTTTCCGCCGCATGGCAGCTTCAAGCGATGACCTTGGGACGTCAGCTCTGCACGGCTACTGCTGGCGGAGGTCGCAGGAGCTGCTCCGTGAGGCCTGCGCACACGACACCCATCGAAAGCCAACGGTGGCATCACAGCACCTATGCCCATGCTGCGCGACGAGTTTGACCATCGATGGCAATCCCTCAGCGACCTGAGCCCTTGCTGCCCGCCTGGACCGGCGCGCGCTCGATGGCCTGCCTGATGCTCTCCGGTGGTGAGGACGCCAAAACATCACGGGATGCCCGTCGACAGGGCAACTGCGCGATTCCTTGGACACCCTCGTTGACCACGACCCGTAATCGGCTGGTCGCGCCACGTATGACGCGCACCTAGGGCAGATGATGGCGTCGTATTTTCGATTGGGGCCATGCGGTTGGCGATGACGGAATTCGAAGGCGCCTGGCACCCAGGCGACGTCCACCGGTCTCTGAGACGCCACGACGCGCCAGGCCGTCAACGCGCCGCTCAGGAGCTTTCGATGATGAACTCATTGAAGCGGCGCGTTCACGATGCCAATCTGATGTCGTCCGCACAGAGTCTTCCTCATAGCTGTCACGCCATCTTCCTTTCTCGACGATCGTGGGAGACGCTACAGGTGTCCCATCTCATCTCTCTCGTTCGCAGATACCGCGGTCGAATCGTTGACGTCCACTTTCTGATGGGCACGCGCTCGGCGATGCGCAGGCCAAACTCCTCAAGCTGATAGACCTTGTCGGGATTGTTGGTGAGTAGGCGCTGGTCCTCCGCCGCCCAGGTCGCGCAGGATCTGGGCCCCGATGTGACCACTGCGTGCGTCAGGCTCAAATCAGGGCCAGATTGGCCCTCGACGGTATCCAGTCTGTTGCTGCAGCTCATAGGCCTGGAGCTTGTTGATGAGGCCGATACCGCGACCCTCCGGCGCATATACAGCACGATTCCACGTCCTTCAGCATCCACCTGGCGCATGGCGGGCGTGCAGCTGGTCGCCGCACACCGCAGCGCAGGACCCGAACACGTCCCCGGTCGGGCATTCGGAATGTACGCGTACCAGCACGTCCTCACCGTCGCCGATGTCGCCCATTTACCAGTGCGACATGGTGCTCGCCGTTGACCCTCGTTCATAGCCGCATGACGGAACTCGCCGTAGGAGGTGGGTAGCAACGGGCTTGCCTCGCAGCGTACCAGCTTGTCGTGGTACTTACGGTATTCTTGCGGTCCTTGATGGTGATGACGGCATGCTCGCTGCATGCGCGAGTGCCAAGCTCGCTGGCGCATCATCGTCCACCTCGCGCACGACCTCACAGCAGAGTCCCACCTGCTTCAGGCCTGCGCGAGGCGCAGAAGGTCGACGGTTGCCTCGGTATGGCCATTGCGCACCAGGACGCCGTGCCTGAGCCGCAGGGGGAACATGTGTCCAGGCGGCGGAAGTCCTCGGGCAGGTACCCTTTCGGTGCCTTGCGCGCCGTGTAGCCCCGTTCCTCGGCCGAGATACCCGTGGTGGTGTCGATGTGGTCAGAGACGGTGAAGCGCTCGTCTCGCGGTTATCCGTGTTGTTGTTCACCATTTGCGGTAGCCTTCCTGCGCCATCACTACTCCGCTCATGGGCATGCAGATGAGTCTGGCAACGCTTGCCAGAGGTTGACGTCTCGGTGGTGGCGAACTCGGCGCAGATGAAATCGCCTTCGTTCGCGGTCCGGATCGTCGATGCAGAGGATCACTCGTGCCCGCCCTGTGAGCGCTCGAGGGCTTCGGGGATGAGGTTGTACCGCTCTTCTTTCGTTGACCATTGTCTCTCTCTCCTCGTCGCGCCTTCGTGTCTAGAGCTCGTTCTCCAGGAGAAAGTCATCAGCCGATGCCCTGTGGCGTTGCGGCAGAATCACCTCGGTTCTCATCGGGCGTTCAATGTACTCACGATGTCGCTCCTCCGGGTTCACCGCATCGCCCACCTGCGTGTCGCTAGAATGGTGGTGCGTGGTGGTATGGGGATGGTGCTCACCGAGAACGTGTTGGTGGCGTCATCGACACGCTGCGACAGTGAGCTGATGCCATCGAGGCGATCGGCGCCCTTCTCGATGATAAAGCGCAGAATGCCCGGTGTCGTTTCGATCTCGTACCAGATGGCAGTATCGTCGCGCGTACGCGCTCAGCCGTCTCCCGATGCCGTCGATATGCCCTGAGACGATATATACAAAGGCTCGCCCAGCCATCGCTCGCTCTAGGTTGGACCTTCGTCGCCACCGGAGAGGCCACCCATGCGTGCTGCGGCTGAGCGTCTCATGTGCATCACGTCGGCTGTGAAGCCCCGCTGCTGTGAGGGAGGGAGACGTCAGGCATACCGCCGGATGTGCAGGTGCTGTCACCGACGTGCGTGTCTTCCATACGGTACGGGCGCATACCTCCAGCGGGAGGAGTGGACACCGCCCCGGATTCGAGCGATGGTTCCTACCTCTTCGACGAGATTCCCGTGAACGTGGGAGAATCCTCTCTATCAGATGGTCGTCACCGATTCAGGTCAAGCGTACGTCGGTGAGCGTTCGATAGCGTCACGCCGGTCGTGAAACCCGGACTACACGTCGCACGCAGCATTCCGCCAAAGATCTTTGGCGCGACGTAAAGCCTGGACCTATCGACGATGCTGGTAGCGCAGACCATCGTCGAGCAGTGGTGCGCCGCCCTCAATGATGAGGGCTGTCGGTGTCTCGGTTCCAGAGCTCAGTAAACCAGGGGAGACAAGGTCGAGCATGGCCGTTCCTGCCCGGGAGGGAGTGGTTATCTGGCACCCCGCAGCAGCAGTAAAGGGCCTGTGCTTGTCTGGGTCGTCTCGCAGGTGGCATATCCAGAGTGACGCGGCGCGCACTCGTGATGACGACATGGGCATCGAGAGGTGTGCGCAGGTGGGTGCCGCAAACGATGCGCACGGATCGTACCGCCGTCTTCGATGCAGGATGTGAGCTGGGGATTGTTTCGAGATGACAATCGTTTCCCACGCCCACCATGATGGTGCGGCTGCCGCGATGTTTGTTTGCTCGTGCGTCAAAGCCGACGGCACTCGCCTCAGATCCAGCGCGACTGCCTCGAAAACATGCAGGCACTTCCCGTCGATGGTCATGGCGGGCTTCATGGTCACCAGGGGACGTCCTGGTTTTGGATGTACGTGAAAGGAGAATGCCTCGTTGAGGGCGAGGGCACTTCATCGTGTCAACGCGTCACTCACCTCGCTGGGATGCCGGCCCGCGCAGAATCCTCTATCCCTGTCCCGCCACCTTGTTAGGGTCCAGAAGAGCCACCGACCACCTGCGTGATCTCCGCTGCGATTGATGGCGTCGGTCGCAGCAGGGGCCGCCTGCGCACGGCGCGCGCAAGGGCTCGAGCGTCACCATGACATGCAGCACCGCGCACGTCTCAAGCCCTTTCGCATCGCATTCTTGAGGGCGTCGCGTTCGGCATGCAGGTCGCCATATCGGTGGTGGTGACCTTCTGCACAGCGGCATGTGCGGAGTGCGATGACTCGCGCCTCACCGTAGATTGGGGGCTGGTCCATCTACGACCGAGCGCCGCGCTAGCGGCACGATGCCGCTGTAGGCCTCGCTCGTCGACATCTGCCTCTTTCTCCGCGTCTCAGCCGTCGACCAATGTGCTGATGCTTCGCGTCCGCCGTATCTTGAGCGTCTCGATAAGGCGGCTGTCCCGTGACAATAAAACCCTGGATCGCGTCTTCGATCCAGGCACAGCGCGTCGCGACCATGTGGGCCGGGCATGCACCTTTCTGCATCCAGACTATACCGCCGCCCTCCAGGTTCCATCGGATCGGCTCTCGTTTTAGACGCGCGGGCGGTAACCGCCGGTGGGGAGTGCGCCGCCCGAGAAGATAACCCTCTGACTGGTGCACATGATGATGATTGGTCCTGCCCTCGTCGGGTGGCATTTCCCTGCGGGTAGACGGCCTCATCCGTCGGACGGCCTCGTCGATCAGTCAGTCACTATGCTGCTGGCCTTGTATGAGCGCGAAAGGCCTCGCTCGTTGCCGGTATCGGCAAGCGATGCGTCCCATCTTGTCGAGCGGGCGCGAGCGCTTGCGCCTATGGCCCATCACTCTATGAGTGCCCTCAGTGGCTACCCGCGAACTGGAGCCTCGGGTCCGCCTCGTGCGCGTCTTGGTCCCACACGTCAAGTCGCGCACGAGGCGACGTGCGTCGCGGTGTTTGCGGAAGCGCTTCGATGATGGGATTCACGGTCCTCTCGGCGACCGCGTTCTCGCGCTTCCCAACGCTGGCGCTGGAACTGGCGGTACGGAGGAAGATGATGATGCCCGCGATGATCGCGTAAAGACGGGCGCATAGATGTCCCTAGATGCAAGAATGTCCTGAGGGCCAAAGGCTATCAGGAAGATGCCCGCGAACATAAGGGCCGTGACAGAGCTCGCTCCTGACGTCAACCTGCCCCTTGCCCCTTTGCTTTTCTCTTCTTGCCATGCGCGCTCTGTCGTGGCGGGACCCTCCGTCGTCTTTCAGTGCCTCGCGCCTTCTCTTTACGCAGCCTCTGCTCGACCACCCGCCGGATCACTGCCGGCATGGCCAGCCTCCTCGTCTGTCGCGCTATCACTGCCGCTGGTGTCCCCGCGTCTCTCTGCTCACCACGCGCGACCGTGCAAGGCAACATCGCATGCAAACTGACGCAAGGCATCGTCACGTGCTGACGGTGGTCTCACAGGAGGCTTCCGTCACACCGCAGGTGCAGAGGTGCCTGCTGGTGACGCCGCGCCCGCAGAATGCGCTTTTCCGTGAGACGCCGGCTGCAGGATGCACTTTCTCCACGAGAGGCACGAACCCACAGGATGTCTTTCCGTAACTCTCCGGTCGCGCTGCATCGGCAGAGGCTGGCCTACTCCTTTCCAGTGGGGTCGGCGGCGGTCCCAGCCTACAGGGAGCAGCTACAGCAGCAGGACGCCGCTCGAAGATGGGTTGAAGTGTCTGCCGCAGACGTTCTTGAAGGTTCCCTTGCGCTGCGCTCGCTGAGGCCCATCTGTGCCAGAGAATGCGCACCATCGGGACTCAGATGCCCTCGATGGCGCAAGCATCGAGCCGTTGGGAGTTCACCGAGAGGTCGAGCGAGGGCTCGGCCACTTGCGTCCACGCGCGGCAGTGTGTGCTATCACGGCCCCGTGTCCTTGAGGCGCTCGAGCCAGGGGCCGCAGGCGAACAAAGCGCCCTCTCCGTGTGGCTGATGGCGATGCTGGCGGATGTCTCGGCTCGCATGCCGAGAGCTCAGGGGGAGAGGTTCGAGGCGATGCGAGGCGTGACGAGCTCTGCTCTGGTGGCGGCTGCACGGCGTGAAGGAAGGTGACGTCGGCGCACTCTGTCTGTCATGGGCACGATGTCGCCGTGAGCTGAGGCCGGAAACAGCAGGGCCTGAAAGCCGTTGCAGATACCGAGCGTATGAGGCCGTCCCGGTCCTGGAGCCAGCTTGCGGACCGCCTCGCTGACTCGCGGGCGGAAGAAGCGTCGTGATGAACTTGCAGTTCTGCCTGGGCCCTGCCTGCCTCCGGAGAAGCCGCCGATCATGGACCATCTGGCTGCGTCCGATCTCGTCTGCGAGCGCTCGCGCGTGCTCGCGGCCACGGCATGCGAGAGGTTGTTGATCATCGCAGCTGGTGGTGACCTCGGCGCCGGCGGCTAAAGGCACGCGCCGTCGTACTGGCACAGTGTTGCCCGAAAGACACGGGTATGACCACGCGAGGTCGCGCAGCTTGACCTTGGTCGATCGGCGACGGCCATCGTGGTCACGCGTCGAGGCTCCAGTTGCTTGACCTCTCGCCCGCTCGCCGATAGGAAAGACCGGCCCATCCTTGCCCTCCCAAGCCTCCTGGAGAGGCGCGAGCTCAGCGTCTGCCCGTCGAGCGCGAGGACATACGCCACCAGTCAGTGGTGCCGAGTGCCAAGGACGCCGCAGCGCCCTCCTTCGAGCGAGGAATGCCGACGCCCTCGGCGAGCTCGACCTACACAGCTCCCGCAGGCTGAGCTCGGAGCGCGCGTCTCGTGAGCGCGCCGCCGTGGATGTTCAGGCCCAGCTGGTTGCCGACACTATCTTTGAAGAGCGTCTCGGCAAAGGCAGCCGTAGCCGCGTGCGGGATACGGCCAGTGCGCTCGCCGACTACTGATGAGCCTCTCGACGAGGGAGAGCGCGTCGATCGAGCGTCGCCGCCGGCGCGGTGATGCAGTCAGCCTCGGTAGCGGGGATGGACGAGGACGACATCGTGTCCCGCCGCCGCCTTGAGCCCGGGTGAGGTGACGTGTGCTGCGCTGCCCACCGCAGCCGCGAGGGATGACTCAGGGTGGGCGGTACGCAAGCGTCCCTCGAGCGAGCCACTCATGGAGTCCTTGCCGCCGAGTGGCGCTCCACCCTCAGGTTGCGCTGGGGCCCTTAAGGGCGCCGAGCAGCGCCGCGACGGGCTTCGCAGCAGTTCGGGCACGTCTCGTAGGCGGCTCGGCGCCTCCTGGAGCTGGAGATAGGCACTGCGCTCGGAAGCCTGCGGCAACGAGAGCCGGACAGACGCTCTCGACCACCCGAAGTGTAGGCGCCGCTGTACCGGTTGGCGCTCATGGCAGGGATGGTCTGCGCGAGCGCGCGAGCAGCTTGTGGTCTCACCCTCGACGGGAGCTTCGCCGCCATCGCCATCGTGGGCGGAGCTCGGGTCTTCCCGCCAAAGGGGCATGATATACATCGCTGGCGGCGCACGACATGAGTCGTGAAAGCGCTCCGCGGGGAACCCTTGTTGGAGGCCACGTTCTCGTCTCAGAGCAGGGCCTGGCGGGCCGCTCGGCGAGGGTTGCCCCGTCACGGGTGGTCCATGCCCCTGCGCCTCGGACGTGTACGCGCGCGCTGCCCTCAAGGCACCGTTGGAGGCCAGAAACGCGCAGTCCACCCACATCCACGATCGTTCGGCCGCGCCGCCCGCGCGCAGGCGCTCCTGGAGCTGACCTCTCGGCGATAACGAGTCTCGCCTCGAGGTTTCCTCCCGCGCAGCTCAGAAACGTCCACGTCCTTCGGCGCGAGGCGCCACGGCCATGGCGCAGTTCCTGTGACCTCGCTGATGGCAAGCTCGGTTCCGTCGAGGCCCTCGTGTACTGGGTACGCGATCGAGTCGTCACGACAGCCTGCTCCGCAAGCTTCGCCGACGGCCACGGCCACGCCGGCCCGCGGTGCCGAAGTCGCTGGGCAGCGCTTGATGAGCCCGCAGGCATTCTCCACGACGAAGAGCCTCTGGAGCTTCCCACGCGCCTCGGGGCGTTGCGTCTGGACCTCGGGCGCGCCGTCCTGCGCGAGGGAGTCTACGTTGTGGGCCTTTGGAGGAGCCGGTTGTCCCGCCTATGCCAGCCGGGCCGCCCGGTGCGACCGCCCGAGCGCTGGATGACATGTCGCAGTGGCCAGCACTGCGGCGCACGTGACGCGCAGACGTGGCGCCCACTGACGGCGCCTCATCTCCAGGCGCTTGGGCGGCGAAGCGCGCGTGATAGAGCTCGAAGACCTGTCCCGTGGGCGAGGCCGACCTGGTTGCCGTGGGCAGGAGAGCGTTCTCGGCGGGTCAGCACGCGCACGAGCTTGCGCTGAGCCAGCCTCCTCATGGTCTGGCTTCCACCGGCACGAGTCAGTCGCCGCTCCAGTCGCGCATGGCCTGATAGACATGTGGCGTCCTGCGATGTCGCGAATGGTCTCTGATAGCAGCGTGCGGGTCGCCGCTTGCCGCCAGTATGGGCTCGATCCTCGGTGGGGTGGTTAGTCGTCTCGTTCTTAAAGAGGAAGAAGCCGTCTGTCCTCGTTCATGTCGACCGTGACCCTCACCGCGCGCGCTGTCTCGTCCGACCTCAGCCGAGGTTCGTGAGGAGTGCCCTTAGCCTTTGAGCCAGCTGGCGCGATGGTTCCCATGTCCGAGGCAGATGGGTCACCAGCGCCTGTGAGGTCACGACGCATCAGAGAGGTACTCCTCGAAGGCGCGCTCGACCGCTGGCATCGTCGATGCGCACGTCCGTGAGCTGGGTGCCGAAGGTCGTGTGCCGGCAGTGGTCGTGGACCAGTAGGTGTCGATCACCCTGATCTCGGTGATGGTGGGCACGCGCCTCGTCCCTACGGTACTTTTGGCAGAGGCTGAGGTCAGCGAGAGCTACCATGGCGAGGCCGCGCTCAGCAATGAGAGAGCTGCAGCCCCTCCTCGTCGAGAGTCGCTGAAGCCATCGAGGCAGCCTGCTGACGTCGGCGGGTGCAGAGTGAAACCGTCTTGAGCGTGGTGCTCGTCGAGCGAAAGCCTCGGGCTTCCGACGGGATGATGACCTGGGTCTTATTAGCAGCCACGTCGGTGTCTGAAGTGCATACAGGTGAAA
>BNJU01004710.1_pt1 | contig 53572 bp, 68 predicted proteins | sample 8539281 | NCBI WGS metagenome assembly BNJU01 (sample SAMD00202456, study PRJDB9452) | human saliva metagenome | isolation source: human saliva | place: Japan | reverse complement strand
CGCTTTTAGCTTTAGCGCAGAATTGGCAGCTCAGGTTTGGTGAAGATGGCAACAGACTCTTGAGCTTTCCAGTCAGGAGCAATGTATTTCAACATAGTGTCAGCGTCAGACACTTTGAAAGGATCGCCTGGTTCTTCAGGTTCGATAAACATTTTTCAACCACGCCGTCGTTAACCAGCGATGGAGTAACGCCAAGAGCGTTTGCCGAAGCCCAAGTCTTCTTTGCCAACCAACATGCCCATGCCTTCAGTGAATTCACCGTTGCCATCAGGATCGCGTAATGTTGTCGGCTTCTTCTTCAGCAGCCCAAGCGTTCATTACGAAAGTGTCGTTTACAGATACGCAGTAGATTGCGTCAACACCGTTTTCTTTGAACGCACCAAACAATTCGTTGTAGCGTGGCAGGTGAGAAGAAGAGCAAGTTGGAGTAAATGCGCCAGGGCAGAGAAAACACGACTACTTTTTGCCTTTGAACAAATCATCAGTAGAAACATCTTTCCAAGTGTCGCCAACGCGAGTGCGGAATACTACGGAAGGTACTTTTTGACCGGTACGATCTTGCAAAGCCATTTTTAAGCTCCTTAAAAATTCGGGTTTGAGAAATGAATCAATGCTTGCATTCTAATGCAGGCCCATCGATTTGTATAATTTATAGTTCAAATAATATTAATTACATCAAACTATCAATTCAATTAAACCGAAAACAGCTATTCCTCTAAATGAAGGCTATCTGAAATAAAACAAGTGCCTGACTGAAATTATTTTTAGGTAAGGGCTGAACGGGAGAATCCGAAGCCACAATTTCACCGATGGCTGTTTCCGCAATATCCTTCAAAAGCATAGCGGTCTTTATCAGGCATATCTGTCGATTTGTACTGAGGCGAGAAATCCAAGCGGATACAGATTTTCTTCATAGAAACAATGCGCCATAAAAAGATTGAAGCAGGTTTTACCTCCGCATAGGGATGGCAGAACCGTCCGTTGTCCTTCGTCATCATAATATCGCAAAGTTACCGCCTGAATCGGCGCTTTCGCATCAATAGCCGATTGGAACAGGGCAGCTTTAAACGGCAAAATACCCAAGCCGGAAGAAGTACGCGCCTCAGGAAGAAGCTGACATTCTGCCCCTGCTTTCAATGCTGCACAAATCGCCTGATTAATCGGCTCGATATCTCGGCAGGGAATTGCGGTTGATAAACACCGTGCCGAGCATTTTTACCCATTTTTCCCAAAACCGGCCAACCGCTGATTTCCTGCTTGGCAATAAAACTGCTCGGATAAACGGCGCTCATGGCAAAAATATCCAACCAAGACACATGATTGGCTACCACCAAAGTACCACTCACATTTCCTTGAGGCGGTACGCCGATTTCAATTCGATATCCAAAGCATCCAATGCGCCTTTTCCCAAAAACAACCACCGCATGATTGCGTTCCTCTGCATTATTGCCATCGATGGCACGCAAATTCCGACCGGTTCGGAACAACCAAGCCGCCAAACGGCAAAGTCGGCTCAGACGTTTAAAAAGGAGCTTTTTGTTTAGACATAAAATTTCTTCTGTATTGTGTTCATTATGTTCAGACAGCCTCTGACATTTAAGGCCGTCTGAAACTATTTCTGGCAATTTGGACAATAAAATGTTCCACGCTGCCCCAAAGTTTCTTTAAAAATCAACCCGCCACATTGGACACAAGGCTCATTGTGGCGGCCATAGACCGTATATTCCTGCTGAAAGTAGCCGCTTTTGCCATCGCTATTGACAAAGTCCCGCAGCGTACTGCCGCCCGTTGCAATCGCCCTTTGCAGAACCGCTTTAACGGTTTCCACCAATAATACGCATTCTTTCTTGGTCAGCTTATTCGCCGGACGCAATGGCGAAATACCTGCCTTAAACAGACTTTCATTCGCATAAATATTACCGACACCAACCACCACTGCATTATCCATCAGCGCTAATTTGACTGCACGCTTTTGGTTTTTCAATTTCTGATACAGGTAATTTGCATTAAAATCATCCGAGAGCGGCTCCGGCCCCAGTTTTTCCAACAGCGGATGATGCTCGGCAATACCCTCATACCACAACACCGCACCAAATTTACGCGGATCGTGATAACGCAATACGGTACCGTCATCAAATGCAAAATCTAAATGATCATGTTTATCCGGCGTGGCGATGCGCTCATCATCGGCGGTAAAAATCCGCAAACTGCCGGACATACCCAAATGCATAAGTAAAATACCCGTTTCAAAAGTAACAATCAAATACTTCGCACGCCGGTTGCATGCCAAAACTTTGCGCCCGGCCAAAATTTGCGCCAAGTTCGGATGGATAGGCCATCTCAATTTAAACTGGCGAATAATGACTTTTTCTATCTTTTTGCCATCAATATGCGGCGCGATTCCGCGTAAAGTCGTTTCCACCTCAGGTAATTCAGGCATCATTATTCTCCAAATTCATCATTATCCATCATTATATATAGGTCGTCTGAAAACTATTCGGCCAAACGTGCCGTACTTAAAGCAACCGTATTGCCATCAAATGCAGATTCCAATTCAGGCAAAGGATGGACACCAATCAAATGTTTTGTTAAAACCACACCATACACCGCCGCACACTGCGGCCACCACCTATCCCCTGCCTTTTCCATAAACTGCCAAAATTTCAAAGCAGATGATGAATTCACAGCAGGCAGATAATCCATAAACTGCCCATATTCCATTTCAAAACCAATAGCGGCAGTTTTTCGTTTCAACTCAGCCAGAGCCAAGCATTGAGATTTCATAGGCAGTCTTTTGCCATCAAACCACGAGCTCAACCCCCACAAAGATTTAGGGTTAAACCCCGTCAAAATCAACCTACCCTCGGGTTTTAATATCCTAAATGCTTCTTGCAACACCAAATCGGCAGTTGAAATTTCCAAAAGATGGGGCATCAATAACACATCCACGGAATGCGTTTCAAATGCCAACATTTCAGCATCCATCCGCACATCGCGCGGCACCACAATCATATTTCCAGACGGCCTCTGCCATATGCCGCCCAATTGAACCACCACTTGGCCATTCAAATATTGCAAATGCCGTCTGAAAAATCCTCCTCTTTTGAGCAAGATATTGCCCCATTGGCGTTTGCATAAAAAGTTTCCATTAAATGCTCCCCTATGCATCCCTGACTTGTGTGACAGAATTTTAACACCACGACCACATCATACACGCAAATTCCCTGCCCGACTTGACGTTTGAATGCTGAAACGATACCATCGAAGGGACAAAATTTTATTATATATTTGATAACTCTATTTACTATGGCAAAACTAAAAACCATCGTTCTGACCGTTTCAAGCCTGTCGGCAGTTTCCGCCACAGCCTACGCGCAAAACGCTACGCCCAACCAAGTCGGCATGGCAATGATGCGCCTCAACTCTTCCCTGCTCGACCAAGCCAAAGCACAAACCTTCGGCTCTGGTAGCTTGTGGGCATCATTACGTAAAGACTTCCGCATTAACGAAGTCAACACAGAACTGGTTCGCCGCCATGAAAACAAATTTGCTGCAAACAGCGCATATTTCGACCGCACCATCTCCCGCAGCAAACCTTATATGTACCATATTGCCAATGAAGTTAAAAAAACGCAATATGCCTGCTGAAATCGCTTTGCTGCCTTTCATTGAAAGCGCATTTGTAACCAAAGCCAAATCACACGTCGGCGCATCCGGCCTGTGGCAATTTATGCCGGCTACCGACCGCCACTTCGGCTTGGAAAAACGCCTTTGTATGACGGCCGCCACGACGTTTACGCTGCTACCGATGCCGCATTAAACTACCTGCAATACCTGCACAGTATGTTCGGCGACTGGTCTTTGGCCCTTGCCGCTTACAACTGGGGCGAAGGTAACGTCGGCCGTGCCGTAAACCGTGCCCGTGCGCAAGGTTTGGAACCAACATACGAAAACCTGCGTATGCCGAACGAAACACGCAACTACGTTCCCAAACTTTTGGCCGTCCGCAATATCGTCGCCAATCCGCAAACTTTCGGCATGAATATCAGCGAAATCAGCAATCAGCCGTATTTCAAATCTGTCAGCATCGACAAACCTATCGATAACAGCACAATCGCTCGCTTTGCAAACATCAGCGAAAGCGAACTGTTGGCACTCAACCCAGGTTTCAATGCCCCGGTATTTATCCCTAAAAATAATCGTCGTCTGTTATTACCGGTTTCTGCGGTTTCCGCATTTGAGAAGAACTACCGCAATGCCAATCCAGATACCCTGATGTCTTGGGATATTTATACTTCTGGGCAACAAAAAACTTAATGCCATCGCCAACGATACCGGCATGAGCGTAGCCGAACTCAAGCGCCTCAATGGCCTGAGCGGTAGCGCCATTTCTGAAGGCCGCAGCATTTTAGTGGCTAAAAACTCAGCTATCCAAAGCCAAGACATTATTAACTTTATTGACAAAGACAATACGCCGGATACTTACCAATCCAATATGCCGGCCATGTCTCCGATTATTGCTTCCAACGCAGTAGAACCGGTTAAAGTCGCTCAAACTACCGTGACCAATATTGTTGCACCTGTTGTTCCTCAGTCCACTAAACCGGTTGACTTTATTGCACACAGCAAAACTGAAAACGTTACTTCCGTAGCGGTAACAGAAACCAAAGAGCAGCCTCAAGTTGCAAGTATAGAAATGACCGCCCCAGTTGTAGCCATGGTCCATACTGCTATTGAGCCTGCTACCACAAATGTTGCAGAAGCACCCAAAGCGGCTATCCCTGCCGACTTGACTGCACCGACTGTTGCCGCAAACGATGTAGCCCCTTCTCCAGCAGTTGAATCTGTTGCTGCTGCGCCGGTTCAAGAAGAGCATGATGACCTGATGGCTTTTGGTACAAAGCCGACCTGCAGAGGAACCTGCAGCGACTGTTGCTGAAGCGACTCCTGAAACCAAACAAGTTCAAACTGTTGTCACCGCTGAAAACGCTCGTACAGAACGTATCGCAGCCAATACCGCTAAACAACAACAACGCATCAATGCGCGTCTTGCCCGTGTAAATGGCCAACAAAACACACAAACTGCAGCACTTGCAGCAGGTATACACCGCGTGGAAGATGGCGATACGTTGTTTAACATCTCCAAACGTTACAACTTGAGCGTAGCCGATTTGATTATTGCCAACAACATCAAAGGTAACAATATCAAAAAGGCCAAATCCTCCGCGTTACAGCTGCTCCGGCAAAAGTCCGCAGCAACCCGATTCAAAAACGTTTCACACTGTACGCAAAGGCGATACTTTGAACACCATCGCCAACCGTTTCAATGTTGATATTAATGATATCCGCCGTTGGAACCGCAATACACGTACGGTGACCCCTGGTCAACGTTTGAAACTGATTGGTAGCTAATACTTGCTTCAAAACAAAGGCCGTCTAAAATATTCAGACGGCCTTTTTCTTTATGATAAATTATAAATTCAATTTTTGATAACAAAAATAGTTATCTCTTCAAGACATAAACATCCATGCAATAACTTCCACATAGAAAAAAGAGTGTGTAAAAACACACTCTCCTCTTCAAATAGATTGCCGTCAAATTTTACTCTTAACAGCTGCATTCAAACATATAAATCCTGTATACACATCACTATGCCGGTGAAAAAGCATCACAGAAGAAGGCATCTTCCGGTAAAGCGCAATTTTGAGTCAGCAAACTTTGCGCATTCTCCGTCATGGCTGGTGACCCGCAAGCATAAACTTCATATTGGCTCAAATCAGGATAATTTTGTGCTGCAACGTTTTGCACATATCCACTCTCCCCTTTCCATTCAGAATCAGGCTTAGAAAGAACAGGCAAGAATTTCGCATTTTTCAGACGGCCTATTAATGCTTCTGCTTCTTCCAATGCGTACAAATCCTCCTGCTGACGTGCTCCCCAGTAAAAATGAACCTGACGTTCGCTATTCTGATGAATCAAATCAAGCAAGATGCTGTGGATAGGTGCGTAACCTGTACCCGTTGCCAACAAAACAATCGGTCTATCGCTGTCCTTTTGCAAAGTAAACGTACCCAATGGGCCTTTAATGCGGACAATGCCTTTTTCTTTGATTTTAGGCTCTGCACCAAAAATCATTTCCGAACATACGCCATTTTCTCGTTTCCGAATATGCAACTCCAAAACGCCTTCTTGGTCAGGTGAATTGGCGATTGAATAACTGCGACTAATATTACCCGGAAGCAACAAGTCAATATACTGCCCTGCATAAAATGCAAACGATGGGGCTTTAGGCAAAGCCAATCTCAACAAAGCAACATCATGTTTGATTTCAATCGTTTCGATACGTACAGGCAAAGTGCGCACTGGCAAAGCATTCGGATTAAACCCCTGCACATTGATTTTCAGGTCGCTCTTCGCAGTAGTACAGCACAATAGCACTTTTGCCCTGCGCTTTTTTTCTTCTTCGCTGATGGCTTTATCAATATGATCGCCCATTTCAAATTCACCACTCATCAACTCGGCCTTACATTGTCCGCAGGCGCCACTTTTACAAGAATGGGGCAGATTTAAATTCTGACGGGTCGCAGCAGCAAGAACGGTTTCATCATCGTTTGCCGTAAATGTTATTTGATCTGATAAGGTAATAGTATGTGTCATGGTATTTAGAATAATTTTAGAATCAAAAATAAAGGCCGTCTGAAAAATAAGACCTATTTTTCAGACGGCCTGTCCTATCTATCAAGCTAATTTGGCTTTAATCAACTCTTGAACTTGAGCAGGATTGGCCTTGCCTTTACTTGCTTTCATCACTTGGCCGACAATCGCATTCAAGGCTTTTTCATTGCCGGAACGGAATTGCTCAATGGCTTTTCGCATTATTTGCCAACACTTCATCCACCATCGCTTCAATTGCTCCAGTGTCGGTAATTTGTTGCAAGCCATGTTTTTCGATGATTTCGGCAATACCTGCTTCAGGCTCGGCCCACATTGCTTCAAAAGCTTTTTCGCCAATTTGCTACTTAATGTTCCGTCTGCAACTTTAGCAACCAACTCGGCAAGGCGTGGAGCCGTAATCGGGCTTCCAGCTAATTCCAAACCTTCTTTGTTCAAAGTAGCAGCAAGCTCGCCGTTCATCCAGTTCGCCGTTAATTTACCTTGGCCGCAGGCTTTGGCTGCTTCTTCAAAATAGGCGGCTTGAGCGCGGCTGGCAGTTAACAGGCGCGCATCATAGTCAGACACGCCGTAATCGACAACAAAACGCGCCGCCATTTCATGCGGCAACTCTGGCATTTGCTCTTTGGCTTTTTGCAATTGGCCGTCTGAAATAATGACCGGAAGCAAATCCGGATCTGGGAAATAGCGGTAATCATGTGCATCTTCTTTCAAACGCATCACACGGGTTTCGCCTTTTTCAGGGTCAAACAGCATGGTTGCCTGCTGTACTTTACCGCCGTCTTCCAAGATTTCAATTTGCGCTTCCACTTCATAATTGATGGCTTGTTCCAAGAAGCGGAAAGAGTTGAGGTTTTTGATTTCACGGCGTGTACCGAACTCTGCCTGACCTTTCGGACGGACAGATACGTTGGCATCAACGCGGAACGAGCCTTCCGCCATATTGCCATCGCAAATATCCAGCCAAGTTACCAAACCGTGTAACGCTTTAGCGTATGCCACGGCTTCGGCTGCGGAACGCATTTCAGGCTCGGAGACAACTTCCAATAAAGGCGTACCGGCACGGTTCAAGTCAATACCGGTGGCACCGTTTAAACCCTCGTGCACGGATTTACCCGCATCTTCTTCCATGTGCGCACGGGTAACATTGATGGTTTTAACCTCATCGCCCACTACGATTTCCAGTTTGCCGTGTTCTACAATCGGCAAATTCAACTGGCTGATTTGATAGCCTTTTGGCAAATCAGGATAAAAAAATAGTTTTTACGGTCGAACACGTTTTTCTGATTGATTTTTCGCATCCAAAGCCAAACCGAGTTTGATGGCTTTTTCGACGACTTCGCGGTTCATTACCGGCAATACGCCCGGCAACGCACACTCAACCACGCTGGCGTGGGCATTAGGCTCGGCACCGAATGCAGTGGATGCGCCGCTGAAGATTTTGGATTGGGTGTTGAGTTGGACGTGGATTTCCAGTCCGATTACGGTTTCCCAAGTCATAAGGGTCTTTCTGTCGAAAAAAAGTTAATCGGTTAAATGAGTGATTCGTTTTTCAGACGGCCTGAATAAAAAAACATAATAGGCCGTCTGATAAGATAAGTTTATTTCCTGCGGCGTTGGAAACCGGGCAGTTGCCAATGGAAACGGTATGCAGTCAGGCGAAACAACAATCCGCCGGCAAAGAGCAGGTTTAACGTAAAAATATTAATCCAGCCCAAATGCCCGAACAGATAAATCAGCCCGCCAATCAAAATGGCTACACTGCCGTAAAGGTCGGTGCGCAAAATCATCGGCACATCATTGACCAAAATATCGCGCGCAATACCGCCACCAACGGCAGTCACAAAAGCCAAAAGAAATAACGCCGAACAGATTGAGCTGCAAGGTCATACCGATTTGTGCGCCGGTAATGCTGAACGCTGCCAAACCGATGGCATCGGCAATAATAAAAGCAGCAGCCAAATAGGTGCTGCGATAACGTTGCACCCTTTATCAACCATGCGATGGCAAGCGTGGCAAACACAACTATCAGCGCATCGGTTTGCAAAAACACTTGCGGAATCCGGCCGACCAAAGCCATCGCGTATCATGCCGCCGCCGACAGCCGTCAGTAACGCAGTAATGACGACACCGAGTACATCCAACCGCTTGTTGTAGCCGACCAAATAGCCGGAAATGGCAAACGCGGCTGTCCCAATGATTTGAATGAAGTCGGTGGCTGTCATGTTTTTAAATATCTACAATATGCAGCACCTCAATACATTCAGGCGCTTTTATATGGTTTATTTTCAGACGGCCTTGAATCATCAAGGCCCTAAAACATTATTCCGGCGCTTTAGTGTGCCAATCGCTGTTCAGCTGAACTTGATGTGCGGCACCCAAAATTTTGGCTTCGGAGAAATAGTTGCCGATAAATTGCACACCAATCGGCAGGCCGTTTGCGCTGAAACCGGCAGGCAGAGTCAGTGCAGGCAAACCGGCAAGGTTCACGGCGATGGTGTAAATATCGGATAAGTACATTTGCACAGGGTCGTGAATGTCGCTGCCGAGTTTTGGCGCGGCAGTCGGCGCAGTCGGCGCCAAAATGAAATCACATTGACCAAAGGCCGTCTGAAAATCATTGGCAACCAGACGGCGCAGTTTTTGCGCTTTCAAATAGTACGCATCGTAGTAACCATGGCTCAATACATAAGTACCGATCATGATACGGCGTTTGACCTCGCTGCCAAAACCTTCGGCACGGGTGTTGCTGTACATTTCTTCCAAATCGCCAAATTGCACCGCACGGTGGCCATAACGTACGCCATCAAAACGGGACAAGTTGGTACTTGCTTCCGCAGAGGCGAGAACGTAATAAGCAGGGAATCGACAATGATGTTTGCGGCAGGGAAACTTCAACAGTCTCCGCTCCTTGTACTTTGAGCAAATCAATAACGCTTTGCAAGGCCGTCTGAACATCGGCATCTGCGCCTTCGCCAAAATATTCTTTAGGCAAACCGATTTTCAAACCTTTGAGCGGCTTGTCCAAATCACGGGTGTAGTCTTCTTTGTCGCGCTCCAAACTGGTGGAATCGCGCTCGTCAAAGCTGGCCATAGCGTTCAACAAAATCGCGCAGTCTTCGGCTGTTTGCGCCATAGGGCCGGCTTGGTCGAAGCTGGAAGCATAGGCAACCATACCGAAACGTGAAACCGTACCGTAAGTCGGCTTGATGCCGGTAATGCCGCAATGCGATGCAGGCTGACGGATAGAACCGCCGGTATCCGAACCCAACGCAACCGGTGCCAAACGCGCCGCAATCACGGCAGCCGAACCGCCTGACGAACCGCCGGGAACATGTTCAAGATTCCATGGGTTTTTGGTTGCGCCGTAGAACGAAGTCTCATTGGTCGAACCCATGGCAAATTCGTCCATATTGGTACGGCCAAGAGTAACCATGCCGGCATCCAACAGGTTTTTGCACCACAGTAGCAGTATAAGGAGAAACGAAGTTATCCAACATTTTGGAGCTGCATGCACTGCGCCAACCTGTTTGGCAGAAAATATCTTTGTAAGCAACCGGCACACCGGTCAAAGCCGTTGCATTACCGGCCGCGATACGCGCATCGGCTGCTTTAGCTTCAGCAAGGGTCTTATCTTGATCGATGGTTACGTAGCCATTGATGGCAGGGTTTTTCGCAGCAATAGCGGCCAAATATTCGGTCGCCAATTCGACTGCGGAAATTTGTTTGGATTGCAGCAGGCTGCTGGCTTGTTTGAGCGTGTAAGCGGTCATTGTGCCGTACTTTCTATAAAACAGTTTTTGCTTTCAAAACAGATATTGAAAACATCCGTTTAAATCAATAAATCGGGCCGTCTGAACAGAATATCCTTTCAGACGGCCTTGCAATAGGGGCTTGCCGATAAGCAAAGGCCGTATGAAACCTTATTCTTCAATCACTTGAGGAACGATATACAGGCGGTTGCGCACTTCGGGGGCAACAGCCTGATATTCGGCAGCATGATCGGTTTCAGTCACTTTATCTTCGCGCAGGCGTAAAGCGGCTTCGTGCGGATGCGCCATGGGTTCGATACCGTCGGTATTGACGCTTTGCATGTTTTCAACCATGGCGAAAAATATCGTTCAACTCGGCAAGCGTTTTGTTTTTTCTTCGTCCGTTAAAGTGAGGCGCGAGTTTTTGCGATTTTTTTCCACATCATTTAAGCTTAAAGCCATAAAAAAATCCTTGTCTGATAGCAATGCCTCTTGGGTTTGGGGTATCATTGCATTTCGTCTTCTATGAAGCGAAGAATTATAACCGAAAACCAAACAGGTTGGCATGGTGTTTTTGATTCAGACGGCCTTTTAAGGGCGCATTTATCCGTCTAAAACCGTGTACCTGTTTTTCTTATTTTAAATACTGCTTAAAGCATCCGGACTGGGCCGGAATTTCAGGAATCCTAATGTTTCGTCTTTTATCTCGTTTCCTCTCCAATGATATTGCCATCGATTTGGGCACGGCCAACACGCTGATTTTTGTACGCGGCAAAGGGATTGTTTTGATGAGCCGTCCATGGTTGCGATTCAATCCGGCGCAGGCAATAAAAGTAAAATTATGGCAGTGGGCACGGAAGCCAAAAAGATGCAGGGTCGTGCGCCGCGCAATATCGAAATTGTCCGCCCGATGAGGGACGGTGTGATTGCAGACTTTGTGATCACCGAGCGTATGCTGGGGATGTTGATTAAAAAAGCCACCGAAGGACGGTCTTTGGTTCCGCCTCGCGTGGTTATCTGTGTTCCTGGCGGCTCTACCCAAGTGGAACGTAAAGCAATTTTGGATTCGGCGTTTGCCGCCGGCGCGGCAAGCGTGCATTTGATTGAAGAACCGATGGCCGCCGCTTTGGGCGCGGGCTTGCCGATTGAAGATGCGGCAGGTTCGATGATTGTCGATATTGGCGGCGGTACGACTGAAATCGGTATTCTTTCACTGGGCGGTATGGCCTATTCTGCTTCCGTCCGCGCAGCCGGCGACGAATTCGATAAAAGTATCATCCATTACCTGCGCCGTCATCGCGGTGTCTTGATCGGTGAAGCGACGGCAGAAGAATTGAAGAAACAAATCGGCTCGGCCTCGGGCTTTGAAACCGAAACAGCCATGCGCATTAAAGGCCGCGACCTGGCTGAAGGTACGCCCAAATCCTTGGCGGTTACGTCAAATGAAAATCCGTGAAGCATTGAGTGAAACGGTAAATCAAATCATCCGTGCCGTCCGTCTGGCTTTTGGAACAAGCTCCGCCCGAACTGGCTCGGCGACATCGCCGACCGCGGCATTATGCTGACCGGCGGCGGCGCGCTTCTGCACGGTATCGATACCGTCTTGGCCGATGCAACCGGACTCGCCCGTCGGCATTGCCGACCAGCCTCTAAACTGCGTCGCCTATGGTGCCGGTAAGGCTTTGGACTATATCGGCAAAATGGGATACCGTGTTTACGGAAAACCCATAAGGTAGATGGCTATGGAACGCTCTTCTTTGCGCTTTGACGAGGCAAAAGGCCCTAAGCTGTTGCCTCGTTTTGTCGTTTATGTCGCCCTGGCGGCCGGCCTGATGCTGGCAGATTATCGCTTTTCATTGATGCAGCCTGTGCGTGCGGCGGTAATGCCCATGCTCTATCCTGCTCAATGGCTGGCCAATCAACCCGTTCAACTTTATCAATATTTTGCCGATCCTTTCCCAATCCAAATCCGAGCTTTTGGAACAAAACCGCCGGCTTTTTGGAAGAAAAATGGCCGTCTGAAAATCGATTTGCAGCGGGATAAAGTCAATACCGATGAATTGCGCGAATTGAAAAACTGTATGGTTTGCAACAAAAAGGCATTCACAACGTTATCGGTGCGGAAGTCATTTCCAATGGCAAAGATCCGCTTTCCGAAAGACTGATTATCGGCAAGGGCGGCCAAGATGGTTTGAAAGTTGGCGATGCGGTCATCGATCAAAGCGGTTTGATTGGCCTATTGACACAAGTTCACACAAAAGCGCGGAAATTGAACTGATCTCAAGCGGACAAAGCATTGTCCCCGTAGCCGTCAGCCGCACCGGTGAACGCAATTTTGGCATACGGCAATGGCAACGGTTTGGATTTGCGCTATTTCCCAACCGGCTCAGACTTGAAACCCGGCGATATTCTGCTGACTTCCGGTTTGGACGGTACTTATCCGGCGGGGATTCCCGTTGCAACCGTCAGCAAGGTTGTCCGTGCATCGGGAACGCCTTATTACGATACGCAACTGACGCCTTTGGCCGCTTTACGCAGCAGCCGTTTTGTCTTTGGTACTTTCTTCCGCCCCTTCTTCCCCACGCTGATTTCGCATGAACGATTTTGACGATTCTTACCGTGCAGTATCGCTGCACATCATGGCGGCCAGTCTCATTGTGATGATGATACTGGACTTTATGCCGTTTTCCTTTGACGGATTCTTTTGGCTGCCTGAAATGACAGCACTGATGTTGCTGTATTGGACATTGCACCAACCGCAACGCGCAGGGCATGGGACTGGCTTTTTGCCATCGGTCTGATTGTCGATGCCGCAACCGCCGCGACTTTTGGGCTTGCACGCCCCTGTCTTACGTCGTGATGACTTATTTCATCTTAAACCGCCGCCGGCAAATCATGCTTTACGGCCACATTATGCAATTAGCCGCTGTATTGGCTGCCCTGCTTCTCAATCAGGCCGTCTTAACTGTTGCCCGTTTGTTCCTTAATCATCAGGTCATCACTTTGCAAGGCTTTGTTGCCCCATTTGTCGGCGCATTGCTTTGGCCGATACTCAGCCAACTGATGCTGATCGTGACCCGTATTTACCGCTCCCACTGAAAAGATGAAACCGATTCTTCCACGCCGTCTTTCCGGTGGTCAACATACCAACAAACCTTCCGCTCAGGCAGCACAAGCCGACGCCCTATTGCGCCTGCTCGTTGCCTTTATCCTGATTGTCATCTTCTTTTTCCATCTTTGCTGGCGCGGTTCTTTTACCTGCAAGTGACTCAACACAACGAGTTTTCCGGTCAGGCATCGAGCAAACCGTATTACCCTGATTCCAACGCCGCCTGTACGCGGCGAAATCATCGATATCAACGGCGTTCCATTGGCCAAAAACTATCCTGTCTTTTCGCTCGAAGTTATTCCCAGCCGCATCGAAGGCAAGATGGAAGATGTCATTGAAGCATTGAAAAAATACGTCGATATCACGCCGACAGATTTAAAACGCTTCAAAAAATACCGCGAAAGCTATCGAAAATTTGAAAATATCCCGCTCAAGCTCAGGCTGACCGATGAAGAAGCCGCCCGTTTGTCCGTACATCTGCGCAAATTCAAAGGCGTAGAGGTCAACTCACGCACATTCCGCGAATATCCTTACGGCAAACTGACTTCCCATTTCTTAGGCTATATCGGCCGTATTAGCGATAAAGACAAAGAAATGCTGGAAGAAGAAGGCCTGACCGCTCTCTACCGCGGCAGTACGCATATCGGCAAATCCGGCTTGGAAAAATATTACGAACACCAGCTTCATGGCATTCCAGGCTATCAGGAAGTCGAAAAAGACGCTTACGGCAACATCGTCCGTGTATTGAAAAATGTCCCGTCCAAAATGGGGCAAACCTTGCGCCTAGGCATGGATATCCGTATGCGGCAGGAAGCCGACCGAATTTTGGGCGACCGCCGTGGCGCATTGGTGGCCATCAATCCGCAAGACGGTACTGTTTTGGCTTTTGTTTCCAAGCCTTCCTTCGATCCCAACCTCTTTATTGACGGCATCGACAGCGACACTTGGAAAATGCTGAATGACGATTGGAAAAAGCCTTTGATCAACCGCGTTACCCAAGGCCTTTATCCGCCGGGTTCTACATTCAAACCCTTTATGGGCATGGCCTTGTTGGAAAGCGGCAAAATCACTCAAAACACCATCGTCCCCGCTCCCGGCGCATGGAGCATACCCGGCAGCCGCCATATCTTCCGCGACTCCGTCCGCAGCGGTCACGGCTCGGCCAACTTGAGCAAAGCCATTCAAGTATCCTCAGATACTTTCTTCTACCGCTTGGGTTACGAGATGGGCATCGATAAAGCCTCACCGTATCTGGCGCAATTCGGTTTTGGCCAAAAAACCGGTATTGACCTGCCTAGTGAATATGTAGGCGTTTTACCCAGCCGCGAATGGAAAGCCAAACGCTTTGCCAAATCTTCCGGCCCAACTGCCAAAGAATGGCGTGCCGGCGAGATGGTTTCCGTCAGTATCGGCCAAGGCTACAATGCCTACACGCCTTTGCAAATGGCACATGCGACAGCCTCTCTGGCCAACAACGGTGTTGTCCATCAGCCGCATTTGGTCAAAAGAAGTATTGGATTTCGGCGCGCGCAAAATTACCCGTATCAATCCTAATCCCGAGCGTCAAATTCCGTTTAAAGCCGACAACTTCGAATACGTCAAACGCGCAATGGAAAAGGTATTGAAACCGGGCGGTACGGCACACCGTATCGGTGGCGGACTCGCTTATACGATGGGCGGTAAAACCGGTACGGCCCAGGTCGTACAAATCAAACAGGGCGGCCGCTACAACGCCGCAGCCCTGCGCGAACAACACCGCGACCACGCATGGTTTATCTCGTTTGCGCCATTGGAAAAACCTGAAATTGCCATTGCCGTTATTTTTGGAAAAACGGCGGCTGGGTGCGTATGCCGCGCCATTGGCCCGTGAAATGACTGATTTTTATATGCTTCACGTCAAGCCGCAACAGTTTTCAGACGGCCTTGAAACAGATTTGGCCAAAACTAAAACAACGGACAAGCAACAGCCTATTACCAGCATTTTCCAATCTGCCTACGGACTGACGCCGACAAGCCCTGCCTCACAGCCGGAGGTTCATCATGAATAACACATCAGCGTGGAAAAATTTCAAATCCACCATTGCAGCCCCTGATTGATCCTTGGTTGTTTTTGCCATGCTCGCCATCTACATCATGAGCCTGTTCCTGCTCTATTCTGCAGACGGGCAAGAGTTAGCCAATTGGAAAACAAAACCATCCATACCGTTTTGGGCTTTGCCCTGTTATGGATTATCGCCGTATTCAAGCCGCAAACGGCTGCCAAAGTTGCCCTACCTGTTTACATTGTCGGCGTATTACTGTTGATTGGCGTCGAAGTCGCCGGCGTTACCGTCAACGGCTCGACCCGTTGGCTGAGTCTCGGCTTTACCCGTATCCAGCCTTCCGAAATCATGAAAATCGGCATTCCCATGACTGTCGCGTGGTATTTCCAACGCTATGAAGGCCGTCTGAAATGGATACATTATATTATCGCCCTCGTGCTGATTCTTGTTCCTGTCGCCCTGATTTTGAAACAGCCCGACCTCGGTACAGCCGCGCTGATTATGGCTTCGGGTATTTTTGTCATCTTCTTTGCCGGATTGCCTTGGAAGGCTATTTTTGCCGCCATTATTGCCTTTGTGGCCGCTTTGCCGCTCTTGTGGAATTACGGCATGCACGACTACCAGAAAACCCGCGTCCTCACCCTGCTTGACCCAACCAAAGATCCGTTAGGTGCAGGCTACCACATTATCCAATCCATGATTGCCATCGGCTCGGGTGGTGTATGGGGTAAAGGCTGGCTAAACGGTACGCAAACCCATTTGGACTATATTCCCGAATCAACGACTGACTTTATTTTCGCGGTATTCGGCGAAGAGTTCGGCCTGATTGGCAATATCCTTTTACTGCTGGTTTACCTTATCATTCTGGCACGCGGATTGTGGATTGCCGCGCAAGCGCAATCCCTTTACAGTCGTACTTTGGCAGGCGCGTTGACTATGACCTTTTTCTGCTATGCCTTTGTAAACATGGGCATGGTCAGCGGTATTTTTGCCCGTTGTCGGCGTCCCCTCCCTTGGTCAGCTACGGCGGTACGGCTACGCTTTCCATCATGGTGGTGCTCGCCCTGTTGATGGGTATTGCCAACGAACACAAAAACCTCCGCCGCCGTAATATGGATAATGATGAACTAACTGAAAGCGAGAATTGATATGGAACTGGGTGAGAAATTGGCAAGCTGCTTGTGGCATTTCTCGTGCTGATTAATCCTTTCAGCGCGCTCTCAATTTATCTTGATCTGACACAAAACCACAGCACCAAAGAAAAGCGCAGAATCGCGCGTACTGCCGCATTGGCCGTTTTCATCGTAATCATCGTCTTTGCACTGAGCGGCGGTATCTTGTTGAAAGTACTCGGCATTAGCGTCGGCTCTTTCCAAGTCGGCGGCGGTATTCTGGTTTTACTGATTGCCATCTCCTTAATGAACGGCAACGATAATCCTGCCAAACCCAAAATTGATCCCCATTCAGAAGAACATCAAAGTGCGCAACAAGTCCGCCGCAATGAAAAAGCCATTGCCGTCGTACCCATTGCCATTCCGATTACCATCGGTCCCGGCGGTATCTCCACTGTCATCATTTATTCCTCTGCCGCCAAAAATTACAGCGATATTGCCCTGATTATCATCTCCGGCTTTTTGGTCAGCCTGATTTGCTATTTCATTCTGGTCGTGGCCGGACGCATCAGCAAACGCCTGGGCACTACCGGCCTGACTATCCTCAACCGCATCATGGGCATGATGCTTGCCGCCATTTCCGTAGAGATTATTGTTGCCGGCTTAAAATCCATTTTCCCCCAACTGGTCGCTTGAAGTACAATCATCACAATAAAAGGCCGTCTGAAACATTTTCAGACGGCCTCATAAAACATAAAAACAAAGGAGCCAACTATGTTTCACAGCACCCACGTTTTCACCGGAGAAACCATTTACCGCCGACCGGCGCAAAGCTATACCGAGTTCACCGACGAATTAAACCGCCTCCAAACCCTTCAACAAACCTTCGCCCAATCAAGTATTACCGAACGCACCGCCCTCTTACAGCAATTTGCCGACAGCCTTACCCAAAACCAAGAACGCCTCGCCGAAATGGTTTGCGAAGAAGTCGGACGCTGCCTGCACGAATGCCGTGCAGAAATCAGCAAATCCATCGAGCTTATCCGCTACTACGTCCGCCTTGCCCCCGAGCTGCTTGCCCATAAAACCATCGCCACCCAAGCCAGCCTCAGCCAAGTCCGCTTCGAGCCTTTGGGCGTTGTTTTTGGCGGTCATGCCGTGGAACCATCCTGTTTGGCAGATTTTTACGATTTGCTATCCCTGCCCTTTGTGCAGGCAATGCTTGCGCAGTCAAACCTGCGCCCAGTGTTGCCCGCGTCAGCGAAACTCTCTTCGACCTTGTCCCCAAAGGCTTGCCGCTTATCGGCACATGGTTAAGTCATGAAGACACGCTTAAAGCCATTGAAGATACCGATGCCATGGCGTTTACCGGTTCGACCCATACGGGCCGCCTGCTGAGCCGCCCATGCAGGCAAAACATCTGAAAAACCGTCCTTGAACTGGGCGGCAGCAATCCGTTTATCATCCCTGCCCGATGCCGATCTGCAACGCGCAGCCATCGATGCCTGCTATTCGCGCTTTCGCGATGCCGGGCAATCCTGCAACGCCGCCAAACGCATCATTGTTACCCAAGATATTGCCGAACAGTTTATCCTGCTCTTTTCTTGCCGAGTGTGCCAAACTGCAAAACCGGCAACCCCTAAAGACCCGAACACCACCCTTGCCCCGCTTCACCGCCAAGACCTGCGTCAAACCGTACACGAGCAGGTTCAAGATGCAGTTGCACATGGCGCGCAATGCTTGAGCGGCGGCTATATCCCTGAGGGAGAAAGCTGGTTTTACCCTGCCACGGTATTGGATCAAATCAACCCGAACTGCCGCGTTTGGCACGAAGAAGTCTTCGGCCCGGTTGCCATGATCTTACGCGCCGACAATCCGGATCACGCCGTTGCGCTTGCCAATGACACACCTTTCGGCCTCGGCGCCTGTATCTACACAGCGGACACGGCAAACGCATGGCAATATGCCGAAAAAATCCAAGCAGGCTCTGTCTTTATCAACCGCCACACCAGCAGCGACCTGCGCCTCCCCTTTGGTGGCGTCAAAGCTTCAGGCTATGGACGCGAGCTATCAGAATTCGGGCTGTACGAGTTCGTCAACGTCAAAACCTATTGGCAAAAATGAACCGTTTCATTAACTCAGTTCGTCTGAAAACCTGTTTTCAGACGGCCTGATGTTGTTTAAAAAGCTGGCAAAAAATGTTGTATTTAAAACCCATACCAATTCTGCAAAATCAAAAGCGGCTCAAAAATAAGAAACCCTATTTTTAGAAAGCAATTCATATTTCCACGCCTATTTTGAATCGGCAGTTTACCATGTTTCATCATTCCAACCGTTCCATTAAACCCTCTATAAAATACCCAATAAACAAAAATACCGTCTGAAATACAACTTTCAGACGGCATTTTCAATCAAATACTACTTACCGGATTACAATTTCAAACCGGCCAGTTTAGTAGCATACGCATCCAAATCGGCGATTGGACGGGTAGCCACGCCGCTTTCCATAGCTGCTTTAGCGGTAGCAGAAGCAACGCGAGGCAACAGGCGGGAGTCGAATGGGGTAGGAATCAGGTATTCCGCGCCGAATTCAAATTTCTTACCGTAAGCAGCAACCACTTCTTCAGGCACTTCTTCCATCGCCAAAGTCAGCCAAAAGCATATACGCAAGCGCGTTTCATTTCTTCGTTAATGGTGGTCGCGCCGACATCCAATGCGCCACGGAAGATGAATGGGAAGCACAATACGTTGTTTACTTGGTTCGGGAAGTCTGAGCGGCCGGTACCGATTACCACATCCGGACGGGTTTCTTTTGCCAATGGAGGCAGAATCTCCGGATTTGGGTTTGCCATAGCGAACACGATTGGTTTTTCTTTCATGGTGTTCAGCATTTCTGGAGTCAGCAGGTTTGCACCGGACAGACCCAAGAAGATGTCTTTACCTTTAACGGCATCAGCCAATACGCGTTGACCGTTGTCTTCGATGGCGTAGAACTGTTTTGGACTCGTCCATACGGTCTTTATCTTCCGGGTTTTATAAATCACGCCTTTGGAGTCGCAGACGGTTACGTTTTCACGTTTCAGACCCAAATCCAGCAATTGGTTCAAGCAAGCAATCGCTGCGGCACCTGCACCGGAGCACACCAAAGTTGCTTCTTCAATTTTGCGGCCGGTATAACGCAAAGCGTTCAATACAGCGGCAGCGGTAATGATGGCGGTACCGTGTTGGTCGTCGTGGAATACAGGGATTTTGCAACGTTTGCGCAATTCACGTTCGATGTAGAAGCACTCAGGCGCTTTGATGTCTTCGAGGTTGATACCGCCGAAAGTCGGTTCCAAAGAAGCGATGATGTCTACCAATTTTGTGGGTCTTTTTCATCGATTTCGATATCGAATACGTCAACGCCGGCGAATTTTTGAACAATACGCCTTGCCTTCCATTACAGGTTTACCGGCCAATGCGCCGATATTGCCTAAACCCAACACTGCGGTACCGTTGGAAATTACGGCAACCAAATTGCCTTTTGGCAGTGTATTTGTAGGCATTTTGCGGATCGGCATGGATTTCCATAAGAGCAGCTACGCCCGGAGAGTACGCCAACGCCAAGTCTTTAGAAGTAGCCAGAGATTTGGTTGGGGTAACGGAGATTTTGCCCGGCACGGGGAATTCGTGAACTGCAGGGCGGCTTCTTTTAATGAATTTTCCATTTATCAATCCTGTTTGCGAGAGATTTTACAGTGAACAAGTCTGAAACATGTTGCTTCAGACGTTTAAAAATTTCCTAAAGTCGGGTTGTTAACAGACCGGCTTTGTATAGGCCGTAATTTTATCATGTTCTTTTGGTGGCGCATACCGATATTTATTACATTTGTTTTGATATTTCATTTTATTTGGTTTTATGTCTAAAAACTTCTGTAATAATATTTCTTCACCACATCACTCTTCTTTCAGACGGCATTTTATTTAGACTTAAACATTCAATCCAAAATAACTGTCCAGCGCGGTTTCAATCTGATTTTTTTACCGCGTCCAGACTTTGGCTGCTGTCGATGACGGCATAGCGTTCCGGCTGTTCGTTAGCACGTTGCAGATATACTTCGCGCACCCGATTGAAAAACTCGGCTTCTTCTTGTTCAAAGCGATCTTTCTCACGCGTTTGGTTGATGCGCGCCATTGACACTTCCAAAAGGCACATCCAACAGCAAGGGTTAAATCTGGGCGGAAATCGCCCTGCACCCAATGCTCAAGCGTATCAATATCTTGCGGGGAACGCCGCGTCCGCCGCCTTGATAGGCAAACGTTGCATCGGTAAAGCGGTCTGAAACCACATGCGTGCCGTTTTTCAGGGCAGGCAGAATGACGGTTTCCAGTGTTGCTGTCTGGCTGCAAACATCAGCAGGGGTTTCGGTACGCAGGCTGACTTGGGTGGCAGGATTGAGCAGGATTTCACGCAATGCTTCTCCGGCCGGAGTACCTCCCGGTTCCCGCGTAAACAATACGGGCAGTTTGTGTTTTCAAACCATGCTTTCATTACGGCAAGGTTGGTGGATTTACCTGCGCCGTCTATGCCATCAAGGGTAATAAATCTGGGTTTCATATAGATATCGTCAATTTAAAGGCCGTCTGAAACTGGGATTATAAATGTTTCAGACGGCCTATTCGGTTTATTTCTTCAAAAATATTTACGTACGGCGGCGTTGTGCTCAGAAAGATTATGGCTGAACTCGCTCAGGCCCGTACCATCCATTTTTGAGACGAAATACAGATATTTTTCATCAGACGGATGACCTGCCGCCTCAAGCGCGGCCTTGCCGGGAAGCGCAATCGGCGTCGGCGTCAAACCGCTGCGCGTATAGGTATTGTAAGGCGTATCGCGTTGCAGGTCGGCTTTGCGGATTCTGCCTTTATACGCATCGCCCATGCCATAGATAACGGTCGGGTCAGTTTGCAGGGCGCATGCCGATATTCAGGCGGTTGACGAATACGGCGGCCACATGGGCGCGGTCGTCTTCGTGCGCGGTTTCTTTTCAATCAGACTCGCCATAATCAGCATTTCGTACGGATTTTTATAAGGCAGGCCGCTTTGACGGTCGTCCCATGCTTCTTGCAGGTTTTCCCGCATTTTACGGTAGGCGATTTTGTAAATTTGAAGATCGCTGCCGCCGGCATCAATTTCGTAACTATCCGGGAAAAACTGTCCTTCGGGATTGCTGCTCAAGGCGTCGGGTGCTACTTCGGCCATCAGTTTTTCATCGCTCCAACCGCGCGTATCATGGGCAATATCGGCAGTGTTGTCGATAATACGGCGCATTTGTGCAAACCGCGCGCCTTCCAAAATTTGCACGCTGACCGAGTCAGGACGGCCTTTTTTAATGCGTTTTAAAATGTCCCAAGCCGATACTTTGGCAGATAGGCGGTAAGAGCCGGCATTAAGTTGGTTGTGTACGCCCATCACATATGCGGCGGCTACCAGCACATAACGGTTATAAACGATGCCGTCTTGAGCCAGTTTGCGGCTGACGGAAGAAATACCCTGATTTTTGGTAATGGTAATACGATATGGTTTGCCGTTGTCTTTCGGAACAAACAACAATGCGGCAACCACGGCGGCAAATGCCGTCAAAAATACGGCCAGCCATTTCAACAATTTTTTCAACATGGTAGGATTCTTGGTTTGTGAACGTGTCGGGCGACAGTATAACCGAAAACAAGCATATTAAGCCTGCCACCGTCCCAAACGTATGTTTTCCTATCCCGAAAGGCCGTCTGAAACCATGAATTCCCCTTCAAAAAACACTTGGCAAAACGGCCGTTGGCTGAATGCACGCCAAACTCATTCGCCCAATTTCAGCCCGCGAGAACCGGATGAAGACATCTCTTTGGTTGTCCTCCATAATATTTCCCTTCCTCCTTTTGAGTACAACACGGGGCGGTGGAAAAATTGTTTACCAACCAAATCAACCCTGACGAGCATCCTTTCTTCAGCATCATCCACACCCTGCGCGTCTCCAGCCATTTTTTTCATCAACCGTGAAAGGCGAAACCGTCCAATTCGTTTCCTGCGACGACATGGCCTATCATGCCGGTGTATCGTCGTTTCAAGGCAGAGAAAAATGCAATGCCTTCTCCATCGGTATCGAATTGGAAGGCTGCGATTTCGAGCCTTTTACCGAAGCACAATACACCAGCCTGCAAGCCTTGTTGACCGCCATTTCCGAGCATTATCCGATTCAGGCCGTTACCGGTCATCAGGACATCGCGCCGGACAGGAAAACCGATCCCGGACATTTCTTCGATTGGCCACGCCTTCAAAAAGCAGGTTTCCCCATCCGGCACGGATAACTTTCAGACGGCCTGAACAATGATTGGCAGACATAATGCTGTCACAACCGTTTATTTTCGTTATAATTCAGCTATTCATTCGGACGCATAAAGTCCGGCTCCAACTAACTTCCCACGCAGCAAGATTCCGCACCCTGTAAAAAGACGGAATGCTGCCTTTTTAAAAAAGTGATTACTCCATGATTTTCATCGTCTTAGCCCTCGCCGCTCTTTTTGGCGGGTTATCGGTTACAACATGTACCAGGAAAACCAATACCGCAAACAAGTGCGTGAACACTCGAGCCATTCCGATAAGGATGCACTTTTGACCAGCAAAACCAAGCACGTCCGCGACAGCAAAGAAACCGAGCGGCCAGGGTTTGTTTATCAAGAAAAAACAAAAACCGAAGAGGCTTTGCGTAATCTGCAAAGAGCAAGATGAAAATCTCACGCGGCAAAAAGCCAAACTGGCACACCCTGCCCAACTTAAAAACTGATGTCGAGTTGACCATGGAAGACGATTTCTCCGCAGAAGAAAAAGTCCAACACACCGTTATCGGTTTGAACAACGAAATTACCATAAATCCTTCCGAAACCACTTCTGCTCCGGTTGAAACCGAAGCCGAACCTGTGGCACAAGTACCATTGATCAGCTTTGGACGAATTGTCTCAAGTCGAGTTGCCTGGTTTGACCCGCGCTTCGACTACATGGCCTACATCTCCTGAAACAAGCCCAAGAATTGCACGCACTGCCGCGCCTTTTCCAGCACACACCGCTTCCAAATCATCGGTTGCACCATGGACGACCATTTCCGCGTTGCCGAGCCGATTCCGGGCGTTTACTACAAAGGCTTCGTTATGGGCCTGCAAGCTGTCAGCCGTAACGGTTTGGCAGCGCTGAAGAGCTGCAACACTTCGACCAACAGGTTGATGCTTTTTGCCCAACTGATGGACGGCAAAGTTTTGCATACCGACTTGGATGCTTTTCACCGAAGTCGCGCAAGCCTCGACCACTCTGTGCGCGTGTTGACCAAACCATCGCCATTCACTTGGTTTCCCATTCCAATATCAGCGGCGTAGAATTGCGTGCCGCCGTGGAAGATACAGGCTTCAAACTGGGCGAAGACGGCGCGTTCCATTTCGGTGACAACAACAACCCTCAACTGTTCTCTATCCATGCTTGGACAACAAACCATTTACCAATCCACTGTTGGACAACCAAGCTCACCGCGGTTTCAGCATGCTTCTGGATATTCCGCATGTTCCTGCTGGCGAAAAACTTTCGACAAATTCATGGACTTGGCAGTCAAACTTTTCCGGCCAACTCAGCTTGATTTGGTTAACGACCAAATGGAAGAAGTTTCACCCAATGGCTCAAAGACGCACGCAACTAGCCGTTTTGGCCCTGTCAGAAGAAAATGCTTAAAGTCGGTCTCAAACCCGGCAGCAAACAAGCTCTGCGCCTGTTCTCTTAAACTTCCCTATCAAAAAGCGGATATGCACTGACGGCATATCCGCTTTTTCAGGTAAAAATCCCTTCATCTTCAATATTCATCGATTTTCAGACGGCCTCTCATCATCAGGCCGTCTGAAAACTCTATTCTGATTACACAATGAATCCGACCGCACAACGTATCAAATACCTGACCAACCTCCTCAACCGCTATGCCTACGAATACTACACCCTAGATGAGCCCAGCGTACCCGACGCCGAATACGACAAATTGTTCCGCGAGCTTGAAGCATTGGAGCGAAACTACCCTGAGCTCAAAGCTGCTCGACAGCCCGACCCAGCGCGTCGGCGGCGAGCCTTTAGCAGGCTTTTGCCGAAGTGCGCCACGAAGTACCGATGCTGTCGCTGACCAACGCCTTCTCGCCACAAGATGAAAACGGCGTATTCGACCATGCCGAAATGTATGCTTTCGATGAGCGCGTGCGTGGCGGTTTGAACGGCGAAAAACCGGAATACGTTATCGAGCCTAAATTTGACGGTCTGGCCATCAGCCTGCTCTACCGCGACGGCGTATTGATTCAAGCGGCAACGCGTGGCGACGGCACCACAGGAGAAGACGTTACCCAAAAACGTCAAAACCGTATCCAACATTCCCTGCGCCTGCATGAGAAAATATTCCCGAGCTTATCGAAATACGCGGCGAAGTTCTGATGCTCAAAGCTGATTTTGCCGCTTTAAACCAACGACAGGCTGAAAACGGACAAAAACCTTTCGCCAATCCGCGCAATGCCGCCGCAGGTAGCCTGCGCCAACTCGATTCGCGCATTACAGCACAGCGCAAACTGCATTTCTTTCCCTATTCCATCGCCCGACAACAAGGCGGTTTTATCGCAGAAGAACACCTGCAAGAGCTGAGCTACTGTAAAGAACTCGGCTTCAGCCTGCCCTGATGGTAATTTCGGCTGTTTCCAAAATATCGACGAAGTATTGGCGTTTTACGAGAAAATGCAGCAAAAACGCCCCACTTTGCCCTTACGAAATCGATGGTATGGTCGTCAAAGTCAACAGCTTGACGCAACAGCGCGAACTCGGTTTCATCTCACGCGCGCGCGCTGGGCCATGTGCCCACAAATTCCTGCCGAAGAAGCATTGACCATTGTCGAAGCCATTGATGTACAAATCAGGGCGCACCGGTGCAGTAACCCCTGTCGCCCGCCTCACAACCTGTATTCGTCGGCGGCGTTACCGTCACCAACGCCACCCTGCACAATCAGGACGAAGTATCGCGCAAAGACGTACGCGTTGGCGATACAGTCGTCGTACGCCGCGCCGGAGACGTCATTCCGAGGTGGTGCGCGTGATTTTTTGAACGCCGCCCAATGTAGGAGACCAGATGTTGTTTCAGACGGCCTGCAAGACGATTTGTTTGCCGAAACACCTTCTAAAAACGCAATCCGAACCACTTTACAAACCCTACCGCCTACCCACCATTGCCCTATCTGTCACAGCGAAATCGAACGTGAAGAAGGCAAAGAAGTTGCTCGATGCAGCGGCGGTATGCTTTGCCAAGCTACAACGCGCTCAGGTTTAATACACTTTGCCTCACGCAAAGCCATGGACATTGACGGACTCGACAAAAACAAATCGAGCAACTGGTAGCGCAAGATTTGGTTCGTCATTTTCGCCGACCTCTATCGCCTCGATATTCCAACCCTGCAAAAATGAAGAAACAGCGGATAAAGCATCGACTAATGAGGAAGAATCATTAAACAGTGATATTGAAGACTTTGAAAGCGAGACCGGCAATGCCCCTGCTTAGCAAAACCAGTAAAAAAACAACCGACCAAATGGGCGGAAAACATCCTCGCAGGCATAGAAGCCAGCAAAACGCCTGAACTTGCCCGCTTCCTTTTTGCCTCGGCATCCGTCACGTCGGCGAACGCACCGCCAAAACGCTGGCGCAGGCATTCGGTACGCTCGAACAAGTCCGCCATGCACCTGAACCCATCCTCGCCTGCCTGCCCGATATCGGTACGGTGGTTGCTCGCTCCATCGCCCACTTTTTTTGCCCAAGAAGCGCAACAGGCGATGATAGACGAGCTGCTGGCTGCAGGTGTTGCCCGCTAAAAGCCAGGCTGTCACTATCCCGCCATTGCGCTATGCCGAGCCGCAACGCTGGATTGCCCGCCTGCCCGATTTTAAAATCAGCGAAACCAAAGCACTGGCCTTATGGGAGCTTGCCGGACAAAGCATAGAAGGTTTGCAAGCTGACAAAGCGTTGCCTGCCGATTGGCAAACATGGCGCAGTAAACCGCAAAACGCAGCCCTGCTTGAAAAATATGAAAACTTTCTTTTGATCAAAAAGCTGCCTGAGCTTCAAGATGAAACGATTTCAGACGGCATCAATGAGACCATAGCAGGAAAAACCTTTGTATTAACAGGAACTTTACCCACGCTCAAACGCGACCAAGCCCAAGCCATGATTGAGGCTGCCGGCGGTAAAGTTTCTGGTAGCGTATCCAAAAAAACCGACTACGTTGTCGCCGGAGAAGCCGCAGGCAGTAAATTGGAAAAAGCCCAAACGTTGGGCGTGGCCGTATTGAGCGAAGAAGAATTACTGACGTTGCTGGGATAAGACAGTATCTATGACCAATCCTCCTTTTTCAGACCGTCTGATACTTTATCATGTGGTATTATCATTACATCGACTACATCTTTACACTTTTTGGGGTATAAACCCACAGTTAAAATAGGATAATAATATGAAACCCATTAAAAAATGCGTCTTCCCCGTTGCCGGTATGGGCACCCGTTTCTTGCCTGCGACCAAAGCCAGTCCCAAAGAAATGCTGCCTATCGTAGACAAACCTCTGATTCAATATGCAGTTGAAGAAGCGGTTGAAGCCGGCTGTACTGAAATGGTGTTCATCACCGGCCGTAACAAACGCAGTATCGAAGACCACTTCGACAAAGCATACGAGTTGGAAACCGAATTGGAATTGCGTCAAAAAGACAAACTGTTGGCGCACGTTCGCGACATCCTGCCTTCCAACATTACCTGCATGTACATCCGTCAAACTGAAGCATTGGGTTTGGGTCATGCCGTATTATGCGCGCAGGCTGCCGTTGGTAATGAACCTTTTGCCGTTATTTTGGCAGACGATTTGATTGATGCGCCTAAAGGTGCATTAAAACAAATGGTCAATGTGTACAACCAAAGCGGTAACAGCGTTTTTAGGGCGTTGAAACCGTTGATCCTTCCCAAACAGGCTCTTATGGTATTGTCGAAGTTGAACAGCTGAAAAACTATCAACGTATCACCAACATCGTTGAAAAACCAAAACCGGAAGAAGCGCCTTCCAACCTTGTTGTTGTCGGCCGCTACATCCTGACTCCGCGTATTTTTGACTTATTGACCAACCTGCCTCGCGGTGCCGGTAACGAAATCCAACTGACAGACGGTATTGCGCGCCTGCTCGACCACGAGTTTGTTTTAGCTCATGCGTTTGATGGCAAACGCTACGACTGCGGTAGCAAAATTGGTTACTTTGAAGCAACCGTGGCTTACGGTTTGAAACACCCTGAAACTGGCGAACAATCCAAAAGAATTGCTCAAGCAATACGCTTAAGCCCAGCCATTATAAAAAAGGCCGTCTGAAATTTCAGACGGCCTTTTTCTCATACTTATTTCTTCCAATATGCCGGAGTAAACAAAATCAGAACGGTAAAAATCTCCAAACGTCCCAACAACATCACCGCCGTACACAGCCACTTCTGTACATCGCTCAGCGCGGCGTAATTATGCGACGGACCAACTGCCCCCAAACCCGGCCCTGCATTGGTAATACAGGCAATGACTGCCGTAAAGGCGGATAAAAAGTCCAAACCTGCCGCCATTAGTAAAAAGCTGAATACGATGACCGTCATAAAATAAATAAAGATGAACGACATGACAGTCAGCGCCATACGATCCGGAATGGAGCGGTTGTTGACCTTTACCGTACGAACCGCGCGCGGGTGCAGCAAAATCAACATTTCACGCAAGCTGAATTTGAACAATACCAACGCACGCACGTTTTTAATACCGCCACCCATAGAGCCTGAACTTGCCAATACGTTCGAGAGGAAAAACATCCACAACGACACAATCAGCGGCCATTGGGCAAAGTCAGCATTGGAGAAACCGCTGGCCAATCCGATGGACACAAAGTTGAAGCTGACAAAGCGCAAAGCTTCGCCAAGGCTTTGATAAACGTCCTGCTGCCATAAATACAATGCCGAAATCAAAATACTGCCCGACAAAACCAGCAGCATGGTGCGGCATTCTTCATCTTTCCAATACACCTGCAAAGAGCGGTTGCCCAGCGCAGTAAAGTGACTGGCAAAATTGATACCGCCCCAGACAGTAAAAAACATCAACGTCCATTCGACTGCTACAGAATTGAAATAAGCAATGCTGTCATCATGTGTCGAAAAACCGCCCAAAGCCACAGCCGACATCGCATGGCACAAGGCATCAAACCAGTCCATGCCGGCAATATGTAAGGACACAAAGGCGGCAGCAGTTGTCAGCGCATAGGCAAACCACAATCGTTTGGCCACTTGTGAAATGCGGGGAGCCATCTTGCTTTCCTTATCCATACCTGGAATTTCCGCTTTGAAAAGCTGCGTCCCCCCCACGCCCAACATCGGCAAAATCGCTACAGCCAGCACGATAATACCCATACCGCCAAGCCAGTTGAGCATGTGCCGCCAAAAATTTACCGACGGATCCAGCGTATCCAAGCCGGAAATCACTGTTGCCCCTGTTGTCGTCAGCCCCGACATCGCTTCAAAAAACGCATCGGTGAAACTCATGGACGGCATATAAAAATAAATCGGCATCGCCGCCACGACGGCAAAGCCCAGCCACAGCATCAATACCAGGGTAAATCCGTCACGCGGCCGCAACTCGCGGTTGAAACGCAAAGTCAGCACCCAAGTAACGCACGACACCAACAATACCGTCAAAGCCGTATAGGCAAACACGATAAACGCGCTGTCGTGATAAAAATACGACATCAGTGTCGGCACTGCCAACAGCAGTGAAAACAACAGCCCCAGCTTGGACAATACATGGATAATCGGCATAACCTTGCTTACCGCACCACCCAATCTGAAACCCTTATACAAATACATCATATCCCTATCATCAGAAAACAAAATATTCAGACGGCCTCATGAAAAAAAGCCGTCTGAAACAGCATATTTTATCAAAATGCCGCAACCCCGTGATAAAGAAAAACCAAAAAACACTTGCCTGCTCTTTTTCTAGGAGTATAATGTTATACCATAACACTCACTGGAGAAAGAAATGAAACCCGATATCCACCCAGACAACTATCGTACCGTCCTGTTTTACGACAGCGGTGCAGACCAAGGATGGCTCATCCGTTCATGTGCCAATACCCACGGAAAAACCATGGTTTGGAAAGACGGAGTAGAGTATCCCCTCTTCTCTCTTGATACCTCTTCCGCGTCCCACCCCGTATATACAGGCAAACAACGCAACGTCAATATTGAAGGCCGCGCCAGCAAGTTCAACCAACGTTACCAATCCATGATGTCTTCTTTCAGAAAGGATAAATGATGCAAGTCCTCTCATCCCTGAAAACTGCAAAAAAACGACACCGCGACTGCCAAATTGTCCGCCGAAAAGGCAAAGTGTACGTCATTTGCAAGAGCAATCCCCGTTTTAAAGCACGCCAGCGTTAAGCTGCTCTATCCTTCTTTCAATGTAACTCTCTGAATTTTCCGCACTTTCGTTTACCTCTAGCGCAAGTGCGGCTTTTTCTCAAACGGCATTAATCATTCATATCAAAACTACAAAGAATCCTGCCATACTCCTGGAAACAGGAAGGAAAAGTAAATAATGGTTATCCCTATTGTGAAGCCATAAAGATATTTATAACATGCCGCTACATTCTTCCTTCAACACTGACCATAGGAGTCAAAAATGAAAGTAAAAGCCCTGCTTGCAATTGCCGCCGCCATGAGCCTCGCTGCCTGTGCCGCACCTGAAGCCCATCGCCATGACCATGGTCAACGTCATGAGCACAATCATGACCACGGCCATGCACACGAACATGGTCAGCAACATAATGACGGCCGTGTTCAATCATTCAGCTGCGAAAACGGCCTGTCTGTACAAGTCCGCAACCTGAGCACCGACCAAGTTGAACTGCGTCTGGACGACAAAGTTGCTACCCTGTCTTCTGCCGTTGCAGGTTCAGGCGAACGCTATGTTGCCAACCAAGGCCTGTTCGGCAAAGGTGCTGAATGGCATCAAAAAGGCAGCGAAGCATTCTTCGGCTTCACTGACCCATACGGCAACAAAGTAGAAACTTCCTGCTCTGCACGCTAATTTCTACTTACTAATAGAATATGAAGGCCGTCTGAAACAAGTTTTTCAGACGGCCTTTTATATTGGATAAAAACGAAAAATCCGTTTAAGGATAAAAAATGTAAATATGAGGCTATTTGAAGGTTCAAATATATCCATACTCCACGGATAAGTAAGGCCCATTGAAAGGTACTTTTTCTCCGACAATACATTATTTCAAAATCATTAAATATGTATCCAACTTAATTTAAAAACTTTTTCCAAAGACTTCTTTTAAGGTTTTCATCATCTTCATCCAAAGTTAATTTTTTTCTGAAATATTATGGAGACAATGCTCCAAATCAATGACTAAGGCTACTTGGTTTTTGATAGGATAATTTTTGGATAAAGTTCAAGTAAAACCCAATAAATGCATATACTATCATTTGAGTAAAAATATTTGAAACAAATGGAAGTAATATATCTTGTCGTTCTACAAAGATTTTCGACACTCACTAAAAACAGGAAAGTTCGCATCTCCCAACCATCCTGAGAGCCACTCCCCATCTCAATTAATTCCTCATCGTTGCAGTCCTTAATTTTTGCAAGCCTTGATGTCAAACTCATCTTTAGGGTGCACATGATACCTCATTGTTTTATTAAAGAATTACGAATCCAAAAATTGTAATAATTGATCTCAATTCTAGACAAATGATTATTCTGTAATTCCTATATCCTCAACAAATTTTTCTCTGAAGTAATAGTTTTATTTTGTGCAATTAAACTCCTACTCTGAAATAACTTAAACCCCTATCCTGCATTTTACCTAAGTAACAAATCCCAATTACCCTTCAAAATCTATTTACTATACGAAACAGATTCAATAAACAAAGGCCGTCTGAAAACCTATTTTCAAAGTTTTCAGACGGCCTTTATCTTAGACCAAACAATTAAGCATAATGTCTGTCTTCGCCTTTACCGTCAACGTTGTCGGCACAACGTTTACAGATGGTTTCATGGCCTGCAACTGCGCCCACATCGTGGGTATAGTGCCAGCAGCGTTCGCATTTTTCACCATCGCTGGCTTTAGCGGTTACAGCAAGTTCATCACCTACTTTCACTTCTGCTTTAGACACCAGCAAAGCAAAACGCAATTCTTCGCCCAAAGTGTTCAGATAATCGGCAATTTCTTCCGGAGCCGTAATTTCGGCTTCGGCTTGCAATGAAGAGCCGACGGTTTTATCCGTACGCAAAGGCTCGATGGCGGCAGTTACGGCTTCGCGTGCTTCGCGGATTGCCGTCCATTTTTTCACCAATTCGGCTTCGGCTTTTTCATTGATAGATGGGAACTCATGCCATGTGTGGAAGAGGACGCTGTCTTCTTCGCCGCCACCGATGATGTCCCATGCTTCCTCGCCGGTGAAGCACAAAATCGGAGCAATCAGCAGAACCAAACTGCGTGTGATGTGATACAGGGCAGTTTGCGCACTGCGGCGTGCATGGCTGTCTGCTTTGGTGGTGTAGAGGCGGTCTTTCAGGATATCGAGGTAGAACGCGCCCAAGTCTTCCGAGCAGAAAGAAACAATGTCTTTTACAGAGAAGTGGAAAGCGTAGCGCGGATAGTAATCGCCTGCCAAACGCTCTTGCAGCTGACGTGCCAATACCACGGCGTAGCGGTCGATTTCCACCATGTCTGCCTGTTGCACGGCATCTTCAATAGGATTGAAGTCGCTGAGGTTGGCAAACAGGAAGCTCAAGGTGTTGCGGATGCGGCGGTAGCTTTTCGGTTACGCGTTTGAGGATTTCTTTGAAATCGCCAATTCGCCGCTGTAATCGGTGGATGCCGCCCACAGACGCAGGATGTCCGCGCCGAAACTCATTATAGACTTCTTGCGGTGCAACGACATTGCCGATGGATTTCGACATTTTGCGGCTGTTTTGGTCAACCACGAAAACCGTGGGTCAGCAGCTGTTTGTATGGCGCGCGACCCATTGATGAGGCGCAACCGGTCAGCATAGATGATTGGAACCAGCCGCGGTGTTGGTCGCTGCCTTCGAGGTACAAGTCAGCCGGCCATTCCAGTTCTTCGCGTTGTTTCACAACGGAATAATGGGTCGAGCCTGAGTCGAACCACACGTCCATCGTATCGGAAAGTTTATCGTAATTTTCGCAATCTTCCGCGCTCAAAAGTTCGCTCTTATCAAGAGAGAACCATGCTTCGATGCCTTTTTCCTTCGATTTTTTGGGCAACTTTTTCCAACAACTCGGCAGTAGTTCGGATGCAGTTCACCGGTTTCTTTGTGAACAAAGAAAGTCATCGGCGTGCCCCAATAGCGTTGGCGTGAAACCACCCAGTCAGGACGGCCTTCAATCATGGCTTCCAAACGCGCACGACCCCATGACGGGAAGAATTCGGTGTCATCAACGGCTTTGATGGCTTTGTCGCGCAGGGTTTTACCGTCTTTTCCGGCTTTATCCATACCGACAAACCATTGGCCGGTCGCACGGTAAATCAACGGCGTTTTGTGACGCCAGCAGTGTGCGTAGCTGTGTTCGATTTTGCTGCTTGCCAAGAGGTTACCGGTCTCTTCCAGCCATTGCAGGATAACGGGATTCGCTTCCCAAACGCTCATGCCGGCAACACGCGGCGTTTCGCTGATGTATTTGCCTTCGGCATTTACAGGGTTGTAAAGCTCGATACCGTATTTGTTGCAAACAGCGTAGTCTTCCAGACCATGCGCAGGCGCAGTATGAACCAAGCCGGTACCGGCATCGGTGGTCACATGGTCGCCGTTGAGCATGGGAATATCGCGTTCGAGGAACGGATGATTCATGTGCAGGTTTTCCAGCTTGTCGCCGGTGGTTTCGGCAAGAATAGCAATGCCGTCTGAAAAACCATAACGTTTGAGCGCGTCTTCTGCCAAATCTTTGGCCAACACCAATTTGCCTTTAGGCGTATCAATCAGTTGATACACCACATCTGCACCCGCAGACACGGCTTGGCTCGCGGGCAAAGTCCAAGGCGTAGTCGTCCAGATGACGGCAAACGCTTTGCCTTCGATACTTGCCAAACCGAATGCGGCGGCAAGCGCGGCAGTGTCTTTAAACGGATAGGCAACGTCAATCGCAGGCGATACTTTGTCTTTATATTCCACTTCGGCTTCGGCCAATGAAGAGCCGCAGTCCAAGCAGAATTGAACCGGTTTCGCGCCGCGGTAGAGATAGCCGGATTTGTAGATTTCGCCGAGCATACGTACAGTATCGGCTTCGGTTTTGAAATCCATGGTCAGGTAAGGATTGTCCCAGTCGCCCAACACGCCCAAGCGGATAAAGTCTTTTTTCTGGCGGGCAATCTGTTCGGCGGCGTATTCGCGGCACAATTCACGGAAACGCGCTTTAGGCATGTCTTTGCCGTGCAGTTTTTCTACCATCACTTCGATAGGCAAACCGTGGCAGTCCCAACCCGGTACATAAGGCGCGTCAAAACCGGCTTGGGTTTTGCTGCGGATAATGATGTCTTTGAGAATTTTATTGACGGCATGACCGATGTGGATGTCGCCGTTGGCATACGGAGGACCGTCGTGCAGAATGAATTTCGGACGGCCTTTGGCGATTTCGCGCAGTTTTTGGTAGCGTTTTTGCTCGTACCAGCTTTTCAGCCATGCAGGCTCGCGCTTGGCAAGATTGCCGCGCATTGGAAACGGGCTCTCGAGCAGGTTTACGGTTTTACTGTAATCGGTCATTTTTGATCTCTATTGTTGCGGTATTTCGGTTTCAGACGGCCTGATTGCTCATTTTAAAAAGAACAGGCCGTCTGAAAAAATTCAAAGGACTTATTGTAGCCCAATTGTCTTGATTTTATAAGCTTCTAGAAGCGTTTCTATGCTTCCCAAACCTTCGCATCTTCCATATCTTGCAAAATTTGGGTTTTCAATGCTTCGATACTCTCAAATTTTTTCTCGTCACGCAGTTTGTGCAGGAAACGGACGAAGATACGCTGGCCGTACAAATCGCCGTTGAAATCGAACAGATGGACTTCCAGCTTTTGCGAGCGGTTGTTGCTGACAGTGGGGTTAAAACCAAAGCTGGCAACGCCTCGGCGCGTGCCGAATGTGCCGTCTGCTTCAACGACAAATACGCCGCTTAACGCATAATGATACGGAGGAAGCTGGACATTGGCGGTAGGCGCGTTGATGGTGCGGCCGAGTTTTTGTCCGTGCTTGACCTTGCCGCTTAACACGTAATCATGGCCCAACAGTCTTTTTGGCGTATTCCAACTTGCCGTCTGAAAGGGCTTGGCGGACGGCGGTACTGCTGGTACGGATGTCTTCAACGATAACGGACGGCGTGCGCTCGGTTTGCATATCGGGCTGTTGAGCCAAGAGTTCAAAACAACCTTCACGGCCGGCACCGAAACGGAAATCGTCGCCAATCAGCAGATACCGCGTGTTGAGTGTTTGGCGCAAAAGCTGGTCGATAAACGCTTGTGCGCTCATATCGGAGAAAGCTTGGTTAAAACGCAAGACCCAAACGGCATCCACACAGCCGGTTTCACGCAAAAGACGCAATTTGGTACGCAGCGGGCTGATGCGGTAGGGCAGCTTTTTCCCGGCTTTGCGCGCAAAAAATTCTTTGGGCTGAGGCTCAAAAACAACAACGACAACAGGCAGACCGCGCTGGTCTGCCTCTCGTTTGAGTTTTTGTAGAATGTGTTTGTGCCCGAGGTGTACGCCATCGAAGTTGCCGATGGTTACGGCGGCTCCTTGCGGAAATTTGGGCGCGTGTCGCTGTCCAAGCCAGATGTTCATGGGTGGTGGGTATTGTGTTTGAATAGGCGGCTATTGTAAACGTTATTGCCGTTTCAATAAACCTTAGGCCGTCTGAAACCAATAAATATATGCTTTCAGACGGCCCTAAAGTTTGTTAATACCTTACCACCACCAAGGATAACGGCCAAACGGATAGCCCCAATCGTCGTAATAACGATAGTAACGGGCTTCGCGCAGCTGTTCTTGGGAAATATAGTTTTGCCATGCCATTTTGTAGCAGGCTTGGAACATCGGATCGGAAACTTTGTCGATATATTTGAGGCGGAAGGCTTTTTGTTCCGCAGTTGCGGCACCGGGTTTGCCTTCTTCGTCAAATTTGCGGCGGATCAGCGCGGCAGTCTCCTGATCGCATTGGGCAGCAAGATGTACTCGAAGATCCTGCTCATAGCGTTTCTGCGCTTGGGCGCGTGCGGCTTTTTGCTCAGGCGTGGTGGCGCAGGCGGCAAGTAATGCGGCAGCACCAATCAATAAAGTCAGGCGGATAGGATTCATCGGATGTTTCCTTATAGTCATGTATAGCCATTAATGTACGCCCTCATCTTGTAATGGGCAAGTGTGGCAACTTGGGGACACTTTCATATTATTTGTTCTTGGCAGCAGGCAGTTGCATATAAAAATACACCCAATATAAATGCTCGCTCCTACCCTCAATCAATGAACGACGACAAGCCGCCCCACTCCTACCGATTGCGCCACCACAGGCAACACACGCCGCCGTTTTGGCAGGCGGACCGTCCGTATCTGCACGAACACAATATTTCCGATGCCCGTTTTAGACGGCTGGGCTACATCATGGCCTTTCTTGCCGGTGCGATTAATGCCGGCGGTTACTTCGCATTCTCACGTTATACCTCCCACGTTACCGGCTCAATGTCGCTGTTGGCAGATGTTTTGTATCTTCAAGAGTGGAGTGTGGCCATTATTGCCACAATCAGCGTGTTATGTTTTGTTGCCGGTGCCGCGCATTCGGGTTGGGTGATTTTGTGGACGCAGCAGATGCGTTTCCGTGGCAGCTTTGGGTTTTCCATGTGGCTGGAAGCAGTTTATCTGTTGATATTCGGTTGGTTCGGTATTGCCGCGATGGAATGGGATTTTGGCGGCTCTGATTTTATTATGCCGTCTTTAGCATTGTTTTTATTGTGTTTTATTATGGGCATGCACAATACGGTTATCACGCTTCTTTCCGGCGGTGCCATCCGCTCCACCCACATGACCGGTACGGCGACCGACTTGGGCATTGAAATTTCACGCGCGCTTTATTACTCCAAACAGCATCATCCGCGCCTGCCGCACGTCCGCGTCAACAAACCGAAAATGTGGCTTTTAAGCGGCTTGATGCTGTCGTTTTTGCTGGGCGGCGTGGTTGGCGCATGGGGTTATCATCTGGTCGGCCATCATTTCGCCCCTGCCCGTTTCCGCCGTTTTGCTCATACTGGGTGCAGGCTCAGTGGGATACGATGTCAAAGGTCAGATTGAAATGGGCATTTCGTCAGCTGGTATCGCCGCAAGCAGAAAAAACGGAAGAAACTGAAAAAACTTTGCTTGTTATTTCGCGGCAAAATGACCAAACTGTCGGAGAAATGCAGAAATGCTTCAGAATTATGTTAACTGGCAAATATTTTCGTAATATCGGGTTAAACCCGTTCTTTTGCGTTTCGGATATTCGGTATCATTAATTCGTAACGACCCACGCGGTTTTTATTCATTTTTCAGACGGCCCGAGCCGTCATCTAAAAAAAGAGGATACGACATGAAATTCTTGAAACCCACTGACCGTTATTGCTACTGCAATTCCTTTGGCGCTCACCGGCTGTGTAACTGATCCTGCTACCGGTCAACAATCCGCCAGCAAAACCGCTATGTACGGTTTGGGCGGTGCGGCTGTTTGCGGTATCGTTGGTGCGCTGACCCACGGCGGCAAAGGCGCGCGTAACTCCGCATTGGCTTGTGGTGCAGTAGGTGCCGGTATCGGCGGTTACATGGACTACCAAGAGAAAAAAACTGCGTCAAAGCTGGCCAACACCAACATCGAAGTTGAACGTCAAGGCAACCAAATCAAACTGGTTATGCCTGAAAACGTAACCTTCGCTACCGGCAGCGCTGCCCTGAGCGGCCATGCTCAAAGCGCCTTGTCTGCCGCTGCGCAAACTTTGGTTCAATATCCTGACACGACTTTGACCATCAATGGCCACACCGACAACACCGGTAACGACGCCATCAACGAGCCATTGTCTCGCAACCGCGCCGAATCTGTTGCTACCTTCCTGCAATCCCGTGGCGTAAGCAGCACCCGTTTGAGCACTTTCGGTTACGGCTCCCTGTCAACCAATCGCCTCCAACGCTATTGTTGAAGGCCGCGCACAAAACCGCCGCGTTGAAATCTTGATCAACCCTGACCAACGCGCCATTGATGCTGCTAAAAACAAATGTAATCCGACATCCGTCTGATTCTATACTTAAGGCCGTCTGAAATTTTAGACGGCCTTTTTTTCTTTGTAGATTTTGTTTGCAATTTCTCCCTCAATCCAACTCATCATAAAAATTTATTCCTTTATTAACAAGACTTTTCAATTTTTCCTTCAAAAAACTGTATTAATACTCTAATTTTTACACTAACTTAGAGTATAATTCCTAAAATTTTAAAAACACGCCCCATGCCGTCTGAAAAACGGCGGCGAAAAACACACTTATTTATATACACATCAGTCCGTTATCCAATCCATTTCATAGGATTTCAGACGGCACCATCCAGAATCTATGAAGGAGCATCCATGCAAAACAACTTTGACCCATTGATTATCCGTGGCAAATCACTGATTCCCGTTGTACAAGGCGGTATGGGTGTAGGCGTTTCCGCATCAAAACTCTCCAGCGCGGTTGCGCGCGAAAACGGCGTAGGTACCATCGCCAGCGTCGATTTGCGCCACTTGCACGAAGATTTGCTGGCCGAATCAAAAATCGACTCCAGCGAAGAAAAATACACCCGCCTCAACTGCATCGCGCTTGACCGTGAAATCAAAAAAGCCAAAGCCGATTCAGAAGGCAAAGGGCATGATTGCCGTCAACGTCATGAAAGCCGTCAAAGACCATGCCGCCTACGTCCGTCAGGCCTGCAGAATCCGGTGCAGACGCGATTGTGATGGGCGCAGGTTTGCCTTTTGGATCTGCCGGAAATGGCCGAGGGCTATCACAAAGATGTCGCCCTTTTCCCTATTTTGTCCGAATCACGCGGTATCAACATCGTTTTGAAACGTTGGATGAAAAAAGGCATCTTGCCCGATGCCATCGTTATCGAACACCCTGCCCACGCAGCCGGCCACTTGGGTGCGGCAACCGTTGACGGCGTGAACGATGCCAAATTCGAGTTCAAACGCGTCATTGAAGAAACGTTTGAAGTATTCAAAAACTTGGGTTTGAAAGCGAAAAAAATTCCGTTGGTACTCGCCGGCGGCATGGCAAACTTTGAAAAAGTCAAAACAGCCTTGAAAAACTGGGGCGCGTCCGCCGTCCAAATCGGTACCGCGTTTGCCGTGACCGAAGAAGGCGATGCCCACATCAACTTCAAAAAACGCTGGCCGGTGCGGAAACCGAAAAAGTGGTTGAATTCATGTCTGTTGCCGGTTTGCCTGCACGCGGCGTGCGCACCAAATTCCTCGACAGCTACATCAAACGCGAAGCCAAATTGCAAGCCAACGCCAAAAACGATCCGCGCCGTTGCACCCAAGGCCTGAACTGCCTGACCAGCTGCGGCTTGCGCGACGGTTTGGCCAAAGCCGGTCAATTCTGTATCGACATCCAACTTTCCGCCGCATTCCGCGGTGAAGTCGATAAAGGCCTGTTTTTCCGCGGTAAAGACCCGCTGCCGTTTGGCAATGCCATCCGTACGGTTCAAGAAACCATTCATTATCTCTTGAACGGTTCCCTACCCGTCATCCCTGCCAAATAAACGTATCAACACTCAAAAGGCCGTCTGAAAAACATTTCAACCCTGTTTTCAGACGGCCTTTTTGTCCCAATCCATCTAAAAAAATGCTAAGATTATCGCCTGAATTTATCCAGCAGAAACATCATGAATCCCATTATTGAACCACCTCAAACCCTATCCTTTTCGCCCGCTTGCGTGAAGCCATGCAAGGCATTGACGCACCCGCAGGCGTAACGCCCATCCATCTGCAAATCGGCGAGCCGAAACACCCGACGCCCAAAGTCATCACCGATGCGCTGACCGCCTCCCTGCACGAACTGGAAAAATATCCGCTGACCGCAGGCTCGCCCGAACTGCGCCAAGCCTGCGCCGAATGGGTTGCCCGCCGTTATGATGGTTTGAGCCTCAATCCCGACACTGAAATCCTGCCCGTATTGGGCAGCCGGGAAGCATTGTTTCTCCTTTTATCCAAACCGTTTTGAATCCGGCTTCAGACGACCCCAAACCGGTCGTTATCAGTCCCAATCCTTTCTATCAAATTTACGAAGGCGCGACTATATTGGGCGGCGGCGAAATCCATTTTGCCAACTGCCCGGCACCCAGCTTCAACCCCGATTGGAGCAGCCTGCCCGAAGACGTGTGGCAGCGTACCAAAGTCCTGATTGTCTGCTCGCCCAACAACCCGAGCGGCAGCGTCCTGCAATTAGAAGACTGGAAAGAAATTTTTGATTTGCAAGACAAATACGGCTTCGTTATTGCCTCTGACGAATGCTATTCCGAAATTTATTTTGACGACGACAAACCGATCGGCGGCTTACAGGCTGCGGCGCAATTAGGGTCGCGGAACGCACAACATCGTGATGTTTACCAGCCTGTCCAAACGCTCCAATGTCCCCGGTTTGCGTTCCGGCTTTGTCGCAGGCGATGCCGAGTTGCTCAAAAACTTCCTGCTCTACCGCACCTACCACGGCAGCGCGATGAGCATTCCTGTCCAACGTGCCAGCATTGCCGCTTGGAACGACGAAGAACACGTCATTGACAACCGCCGCCTCTACCAAGAAAAAAATTCGACCGCGTCATCCGATTTTTGCAACAGGTATTCGATGTCAAACTGCCTGACGCATCGTTCTACATTTGGCTGAAAGTTCCCGACGGCGACGACTTGGCATTCACGCGCAACCTGTGGCAGAAAGCCGCCATCCAGTGTTGCCCGGCCGCTTCCTCGCCCGCGATACCGAGCAAGGCAATCCGGGCGAAGGCTACGTCCGCATCGCTTTGGTTGCCGACGTGGAAAGCTGTGTCAAAGCGGCTGAAACCATTGTTTCGCTTTACCGCTGACGATTAAGAACAAAGGCCGTCTGAAACTTTCAGACGGCCTTTTTATAAATCAATCGGATAATTTATATGGTGAAGTCCAGAAGGTAGAAATCTTCTTTACCTACGCCGCATTCAGGGCATTTCCAGTCGTCGGGGATGTCTTCGAACTTGGTACCTGCCGGCAGGCCGTGTTCGGGGTCGCCGACATCTTCATCATAAATCCAGCCGCAAGGGCCGCACATATATTGAGCCATTTGGTGTTCCTTCCATTTTGAAAGACCGTCTGAAACCATATTTCAGACGGCCTTTCGTGTGTCTTATTGTTGATATTTTGAATTTATTACGCTGCTTCCAAAACGGCGATTTCTTTGCGCAGGTGTTTGATGGCCGGTGTTACGATGGCGACGAACATGGCCTCGCGGACGCGGCGTTGCGCTGGGCTGCGCATCAGATAACCTTTCGCGCCTGCATGCAATGCGGCAGATTGAGTGGCGTTCAATGCCAATACGGCAGCCGCTTCACGCAGTTTCAAGGTTGCCAACGTATCGGGTTTATTGTTCCACGCATCATCGGCAAGACGTTCGGTTTCCGCCCATGCGCCGTCCAAAGCGGCTTTCAATTCATCGTAACTGTGGTCGAGGTAAGCGTTCACTTCTGCGTTCACCACATTGGCCATGCGGATAATGCCGAGCGCACCGTCAATCACACCGGCGCCGATACCCATTTGCAGCAAGATGAAACCGGCTTTAATAGTTGGAATATAAGACTGGAACTGCTCAGGCGAAGCAATCACATCTTCATCGGGAATAAACACATCTTTAAAATTCAGGCTGTAGTGCGCGTGCCTTCCAAACCGCAGAACTCAGGGCAATCTTGCAAGGTAACGCCTTCCCATTGGCCGCCGGTAATAAACATCACATAGCTGTCGCCAACTTGGGCGGTATTCGCCCAAATATGGTCTTCGCCGATATTAGATACCCAAGGCAAAGCGCCGTTGACTTTTGTAGCCGCCTTCAACGCGCTCGGCTTGCAGGTTGTGTTTTTTCGATACCGGCAAGGTGTTTGACGGTATTGGACATGCCCGTACCGGCCAAAACTTTGCCCTGCAGAATATCGGCCAAATATTTGTCTTTAACCGCTTGGTTGGGGATTGGTGCAGATACCACGCGCAAGCCGCCTGACACCATGCGCTGAACGAAGTCGCGCCGCATTCTTTACCGATTTCGCGCAATACGGCGATTTGCGTTGCCAAACCCAAACCGTTACCGCCTTCTTCAACCGTACCGGTCGCGGCAAAACCGCCGATTTTACCCAATTCCAGCATAAATTCTTTCGGATACAGGCCTTTGCGGTCGATGTCGTCCACCAATGGTTTCAGCTTGCTTTTAACGAGTGTGGCAACATTGTTCAGTAAAAGCTTCGCGTGTCATGATTTTTTTCCCTCTGAATAAAGGTTTTGAAGCGTAGATGGTTCTACTCATGAATTATTCTTGGTAACAAGGATATCCCTTGCTTTTTACTAAAAGGCCGTCTGAATTTTCAGACGGCCTTTGATGAGATTAGGCAAATGCCTGCAATTCAGGGATTGATTTCAGTTTTGGCAAGGTTGTTGACGTAGTTGCACAAAGTTGCCAAAGCAACGCCCATGACGACTTCAACGGCTTGCTGTTGGTTGTAGCCTGCATCGAAGAAAGCTTTTCAGCTCGTCGTCGGATACCGCGCCTTTTTTTCGCCATAACGGCTTGGGTGAATGTTGCCAAAGCACCCAGTTTGGCATCGTCAAACTCGCCTGCAGCCAATGCGCGTGCGGCTTTGATGGATTGTTCGGACAGCAGTTTTTTCAAGGTAGCCAGTTTGGTGTGGCCGGCAACGCAGAAACCGCATTCGTTGGTACGGGCGGCAATGATTTGAATAACTTCAACTTCGCCGTCAGTCAGGCTGTTGGCCGCATTCAGCTTACCAACTTCTTGATAAAACGCCAAAGCTTCAGGCGCATTGGCCAAAACGCCGATCAGGTTAGGAATAAAGCCGTTGTTTTTCAATACGGCTTCAATGCGTGGTTTAGCAGCTTCAGGAGCGGTTTCAACTGTGTGTATGGTCAAGCGGACATGTGTATAACCTTCTTATCTGGTGAAATGGAGTGCCCATCATAAGCCATCCGCCTCCATCAGAAAAAGACTTATTGGTTATTTGCCGCGAACCAAAAGTTATAAGGCCGTCTGAACGGATTCAGACGGCCTTATCAAATGATTCAACTCATTATTTCATAAAGTTTTTCAGCAGCATAGAAGCGATGTCGTCCAAGCCGAAGCCATCCGCATCTTGAGCCGTGCCGTTAGGCGTGGCTTTATCGACCAAGTCAGGCAATACTTTTGCCAACAAATCGCCTGCTTGACCGGCATCCACGCCGAATTTTTTTGCGCGATTTGGTTTACCGTATCGCTGCCCAAACGCATTTTTGCAGGTCGCTGCCGGACACAGGCAGGTTGCTGGATTGGTTGAAACCCAGCTACTCAGGGCATCGCCCAAACCGCCTTGTTGCAGTTGGTTGATCAGATTGCCCACGCCGCCTTGCTGTTTCACCAAATCCATCGCCATATCGGTCAGAGAACCTTGTGCGCCGTTTTCGCTGTTGCCACCCAACATTTGAGTAGCCGCATTCAAAAAGATTGTCCATGAGTGCCATGACTTTTTCCTTGTATTTGTGTCTCAAAAAAGAAAACGGAGTGTAGCAAAATTTGCACTGAAAAAAATCAGGCTTAACCAAACTAAACTTCTTTTATCCCAAAGCCGTAACAAAACAAAAGCCGTCTGAAACCCGGTTTCAGACGGCCTTTATAATGAATAATGCTATTCTTCGCGGCCATTGAAATACTCGGCCGCTCCACCTTCAAAAAACCCTTGCAAAATCGCCTGCGCCGCTACTTGGTCAAGTACGGATTTTTGTTTTCGGCCAAATACTTGGGCTTCTGCAAGCAAGCTTTCCGCGTATAGGGAAGACATCCTTTCGTCCACCCAATAAACCGGCAAGTTAAAACGTCCGTGCAAACGGCGGCCAAACTTGCGGCTCAAACGGGTCAGCTCATGCTCCGTGCCGTCGGTATGCGTCGGCAGGCCGACCACAAAATACTTGGGTTGCCATTCTTTGACCAGCTTGGCAATGGCCTCGAATTTTTCATCATTGCTGTTGCCGGTTACCGTCGCCAGCGGATGGGTCATGCCCAACTCGGCATCGCCCTGCGCCACGCCGATACGCGCCTCGCCGAAGTCAAAGGCCAAAACCGTGCCTTTTGGTGCATCAGGCATGGCCGACTCCCGAAACCAAGGCGTTCGGATTGACGCCCAATTTTTCAAAAGCGGCGGCATAACGGAGTTCGTAAGGCACATCAAACAGAATATGCTCGTCCGCAGGGACGGTCAGCCAAACATTTTCTGCCAGCTCGCGTTCCAACTGTCCTTTGCCCCATTTTGAATAACCAATACTGATCAAAGCCTTATCAACAGCACCTTCTTTAGACAGGTTTTCAATCACATCGCGCGAAGAAGTCAGCGCCACGTTATCGGTTACCACCATGCTGTTTTGCCAGCGGCCGATCGGCGTATGCACGACATAGCCGCGCTCAATCTGAACCGGCCCGCCCATCATCACGTTTTCATGTTGCATGCGCAACGGGATATTGCGGTCGGCGGCGGCGAAAATCATGTCCATGGTAATCGGCGAAGGCTTGTTGATGATGATGCCCAGCGCACCTTCTTCATCGTGTTCGCACACATAAATGACCGTATCCGTAAAAAACGGATCGTCCATATGAGGCATGGCAATCAGGAAATGGTTGGCTAAATTCATATTCTTTTAATCTATAAGCTGATTTTTATTATTTTTGTCCGTCGGCAACCGGCGCATCCACCACGCACGCACCGTAAACCGCGCCGCCTGCCGGTACCGGCGTATCGGTTTTCGCATGGGCAAAACACGATACCGCGCTCAAAGAGTTTTTCGGCGAGCCTTGAACGATTTTATCGCTGTACACCAAATAAGCGAAAGATTTACGTTTCGGGTCGTAATAGCGGATAATCTGCTGGCTCTTAAATGCTATGCTGGCGCTGCGTTTGAACACTTGTCGCGGTTTCAAAACCGCAGACTCGTTATAACGGATGACTTCCGCACTTTGCACGCAGGAAACCGATGCGTCGCTGGCATCTTCTTCCAAATTGACCGTTTCTTTCAAACCGCCTTTTTTCGCGTACGAAATATAACAGGCAACCCCCTGCACATCAGGATCGTCAAAACCTTCCACTTCAATACGGTCGTTTTTACCCAGCATATGAAACACCGTACTGGCGCGTCCGATTTTATCGGTATTGTCACCGCAAGCCGCCAAAACCATGGCGCCCAACACTACTAATAAATATTTTTTCATAATATCCTGTCGATGCAGACTGTCAGTTTCCAGGCAGACTAAACCCCGTCCGCCTACTCTATCGTTACTATATAAGACCGTTCGTCCATATTGCAACCCGATATTATTTTCAGACGGCCTGACAGACAGTATAATCCGTCCTATTGTTCCTACTTTGATAGCAAGATCGAACCATGCGTTACAAACCCCTCATTCTCGCCCTGTTGCTCAGTTTCTCCCTGCCAACCTATGCTGCCAAAGACGCGCCGAAAGAAAAAGCGGCCGCCGTCAAAAAAGCTGCGCCCGTAAAAAAAGAGAAAGAAGCCGCTAAGGCAGATGTAAAAAAAGAAACCTCAAAAAAACAAGCAGTAAAAGACAAAGAGGAAGACAAAAAAGCGGTTAAAGCCAAAGCCTCCAAAGAGAAGGAAAACGCCGACAAAAACGAACGCGCTTCAGCCAAAAACAAAACGGCTAAAGCTGCCGAAGTAGCTGCCGACAATAAAAAGGCCAACCGTAAAGCCGAAGAGCCTAAAGAAACGGCAAAAGACAAAAAAGCCTGCAGCCGCAAAATCCGGCAAAGCCAAAGAACAAGACAAGAAACCTGTTGAAGATAAAAAAAGACAGCAAAAGCCAAAAGAGCCTGACTAAACAAAGCAGCCGAGGATAAAAAAAGACGGCAAAAAAACCAAAGAGCCCGTAAAAAGCAGCTGAAGACAAAAAGGCTGACGCTAAAGAAGCCAAAAGAACCTGCAAAAAGCTGTTGAAGACAAAAAGACGCTAAAAAAGACACAAAAAGCCAAAAGAGCAAAACAAAAAAAGCCGAGCCTAAAAGTTGAGCCTAAAGCCGCTTCTTCAGCCGACAACGATTTCAAAGCAGCCGTAACTGCCGCCGCCAACGATATGGAAACTAAAAAAATCCTTTTGCCAAACGCAACGAGGGTTTCATTATCCATGTCAATGCCACGCTCAAACAGCTGCAACAAACACGCAACAACCTCTCCGGCATCAACCGCAAACAACGCGACGCATGGGAAAAATTCCAAAAACTCAATGCCGATGCCAACCAGTTGAAAGCCGAAGTTTCCAACACGCGCGCCCAAATTTCGCGTTTCTGTGTCCGGCAACTATAAAAACAGCCAGCCCAACGCGGTCGCCCTCTTCCTGAAAAAAACGCCGATGCCGGTCAAAAACCCGCTTCCTGCGTTACACGCGTTATATCAACAACGCCAACGACCAAGTCATGAGAGACTTGGAAAAACAACAGAAAGAGCTGGCGGCGCAAGAGCAAAAAATCAACAATGAATTGGCTTACCTGAAAAAACTGCAAGCCAATATCCAAGCTTCATTACGCCAACAAGGCGTAACCAATACCGCCGAACAAGCTGAAAGTCGCCGTCAAAACGCGCAAATGGCCAAAGAAGCGCAAAAGAAAATCAACCACAGAGAAAACGAGCAACGCCTCAACAATCTCTTGAAAGATTTGGAAAAACGCAAAGCCGAGCAACGTAAAGCCGAAGCCGAAGCACGTAAAAAAGCCGCCGAAGCCCGCTTTGGCCGCCGCCGAAAAAGCCCGCAAAGAGCAGGCTGCCGCCCAACAAAAAGCCGAAGCCGAACGCGCCGCCATGTCCACGCTGACTGACGAAGACATGAAACTGCAAGCCCCGAACACCCAAGGCTTTACCGTCAGCAACGCCAACAGCTTCAGCCGTATGCAAGGCCGTCTGAAAAAACCGGTTAACGGCACACTGGCAGGCCTGTTCGGTCAAGACCGCGGCGATGGCGAAGTTTGGAAAGGCGTGTTCTACAATACCGTTCCTACTCCGGTCAGCAGCATTGCCTCAGGCACGGTTACTTTTGCCGGCGAGCTTGAAGGCTACGGCAAAGTAGTCGTCCTCGACCACGGCGACGGCTATGTCAGCATTTACTCCGGCCTGAGCGAAATCGACATCGCCCAAAACTACGCCGTCAATGCCGGCAGCAAGATTGGCACCAGCGGCACTTTGCCGTCGGGCGAAACCGGCCTTTACCTTGAAGTCCGCTACAACGGACAAGTCATGAATCCGCTTTCATGGATTAACTGATGTTTCAGACGGCCTGAGTGAATTTTCCCTCCAGGCCGTCTGAATTTTCATCATAAACTACAATAAAACACGATTTTCACGCCTGTTCAGCACATTAAACAACAAACTTTTACCTTAAACTTATTGTTCCGAGCGTTTAAATCACATAAAGTCAACGGGTTCAGAGAAAACAAAAACCACTTTGCTTACCGTACACAAAAAAGAAAGTCAAACGAATGTCAACAAAAATCCACTTTGAAAAAAAGTTGCAATCTACACTCTCGGCGCATTTAGCGGCATCGCCCTCAGTCTGAGTGTACAAAGTTTTGCCGCCGAAAAAGACAAAAAAGACAACGAGGCCCTGCCCGTGCAAACCATCCGCACCATGGCAGAAGTGTACGGCCAAATCAAAGCCAACTATTACCAAGACAAACCCGACGCCGAGCTCTTTTGAAGGCGCAATGAAAGGCATGGTGTCCGATCTCGATCCGCATTCCGAGTATATGGACAAAAAAGGCTATGCCGAAATGAAAGAATCCACCAGCGGCGAATTCGGCGGCCTGGGTATGGAAATCGGACAAGAAGACGGCTTCGTCAAAGTCGTTGCCCCGATTGAAGACACACCTGCAGAACGCGCCGGCGTGAAAAGCGGCGACTTCATCGTCAAAATCGACAATACCTCTACGCGCGGCCTGACCGTCAGCGAAGCCGTCAAAAAAATGCGCGGCAAACCGGGTACCAAAATCACCCTGACCCTTTCACGCAAAAATGCCGACAAACCCATCGTCGTCAACCTGACCCGCGCCATCATCAAAGTCAAAAGCGTGCGCCATCATCTGCTTGAAAAAGACTACGGCTACATCCGCGTCTCCCAATTCCAAGAGCGCACCGTTGCCGCGCTCAACGAAGCCGCACAAGCCCTTGTCAAAGAAAACAAAGGCCCGCTCAAAGGCATCATCCTCGACTTGCGCGACGACCCGGGCGGCCTGCTCAACGGTGCAGTCGGCGTATCCGCAGCCTTCCTGCAGCCTGACGTAACTGTTGTCAGCACCAAAGGCCGCAACAAAAAAGAAGGCATGGTACTCAAAGCAACTGCCGAAGACTACATCACCACCAGCGGCAAAGACCCGTTGGCCGGATTGCCTGCCGAGCTGAAAACCATTCCTATGACCGTCCTGATTAACGCAGGCTCGGCCTCCGCTTCCGAAATCGTTGCCGGCGCATTACAAGACCACAAACGCGCCGTTGTCGTCGGCACACAAAGTTTCGGCAAGGGCTCAGTGCAAACCCTGATTCCGCTTTCGGCGGCAGCGCAGTCAAACTGACTACCGCCCTTTACTACACGCCAAACGACCGCTCGATTCAAGCACAAGGCATTGTTCCTGACGTTGAAGTCAAAGACAAAGACCGCGCCTTTGAAAGCCGCGAAGCCGATTTGGTCGGCCATATCGGCAATCCGTTGGGCGGCCAAGACGTCAACAGCAGCACTGAAACGCCTGCCGACGCTGAAACCAAAGCCGATAAAGACAAGTCTAAAAAAGACAAAGACGAAGACATCTCCAGCCGCCGCATTCCAAATCCGGCCAAAGACGATCAGCTCCGCAAAAGCCTTGGACTTGGTGAAAAATCCAGCCGAATGGCAAAAATCTTTAGGTTTGGCAGCGAAAAACCTGCACCGAAAAAAAGATGCGGATAAAGACAGCAAAAAAATAAACCTGTTATTTCTCAATAAAAAGGTCGTCTGAAAACGATATGATTGTTTTCAGACGACCTTTTCTATGTTATTTCACTCCCCAATACACCAGTCCCTATATGGCAACTTAATATTAGGCAACCAAAAATCTTCTCCTGCCAACCTTTGTCTTTATTTCCTACTACTTGATAAAGTGTAAGGAATAAATCATTAGGATATTTTTCTCCCTAATTTACGGTCGTCTTCCGAAAAGCATTGTACCAGTTGCTCGAGAAAGTTTACGTCCGGTTTTGATCAAAATATGGGTTTTAAAAACTTGGACGTTGTGCCTTTAATGCTTCTACCCAGCAATAAATTTTTCCTTATCCCAGTCATCAGGTACATAATTACCAAGCTTATCTAAAAATCAAGAATGAGATCTTCTATGTCTATTTGATACAAATCAGATTGTACCTTATCTATCAAAAACAGATGGAAGAATACCGTTTATAGCCAACAAGTTATTCTCATTCGGACGAAGTGGAAAGTAATTTACACCACCAACCATTTGATTGATACTATCAGCTTTTAATACATTCTTTCTGGTCGGATTGATGTTTTTCGGGTAAATAACCTGAATATTGCCATCTGATTTTTTTGCCTGCTCAATAATCAGATTATTTGCTTGATTGAGTTGTACAAAGAAGTAATAGACATCAAACGGAATATAAAGTCGTAATAATGATTTATCACGGTCATATCCAAAAATACGCGAATGTTGCCAGAAAGTATCTGCATTCGGTTTTTTGGCTGTGCGACTATAATAAACCGTTTGTAGTTTTGGAATAGTTAAGCCTCGTCCAATCACATTCCCACCAATAATAATATTAAAGCCTCTTTCTAAATCAAAATCTGATTCTGTCTGCGAGTTGACGACGAGAGTATAAATTTGCTTGTTTTCTAAAAGTTCTGTTAGTTTTTCATAAATTTCCTCAAAATGATGAATATCAGGCTTAGTCTTTTGTAAATCCAAATAGCCTTCTTTAAAAGCTGTCACAAAATTCTCCCCGCTATTAATCGCTTGTACCAAATCATTCAAAAAGGCTTGGATTTTTTGAGAAAAGGCCTGATGATCTTGGATTTTATAACTTGGATGTAAAGCAAAATTACAATTGGTTTTACCGCATAAAGCAAACTCTGCACAAGTAAGCAGAAAACTGTGCAATGCCTGTTTTTACCCTTCGGCAATTTCACCACTCGCATCTTTCATATCGTCCAATTCACTGTCAATGAAGCGAACGATATAGCTTGGAGGATCAGAGAGACAAAGTTGCCACCGATGTATTTTTCACCAGCTTCAAAGAAATGGATAAATTCAGGTTGCCAATCAGATTCTTCATGTTGCAATAAAAGCGATTGAGGCGTGGCGGTCAACTGAATAAATAAGCTTTGACAACAGGAATTCTTAATGTCATTTAGCAGTTTATTGATAGTACTGACATCTTTATCCGGCTTATCAGCATTAGTATTTAGGGCTGGCTGCATCGGCTTCATCGTCCACAATAACCAAGGATAGCCTTTCAGGCTACTTTGACTGGCAAACAAATTACGCCAACGTTTTCAATACACGGGCATTCTTTTTAATCACGACCAATATGGGATTATTTGCCTTCATTACCTGCATAAAACTTCGGTCATCATTTTCAGACAACACAATAAAATTTTTCAGATTAGCTTCGGCGCGCTTGACTGTTTGTTCCTGTAAATCTACGCTGTCAGTAGTAAGATACAAAAAAACTTTGTGGTCGCCATCATCAGCCAACGCATTTAATACACCCAAAACCTGTGCCGTTTTGCCACTTTGAACATTACCCAGCAATAAAACATTTTGAACAATTTTCGGTTCGGTTTGTGATAATTTCCCCATAAAACCATCAACGGTATTTTTAACAGAATCAGCTAATTCAGGCGGGGTCAATTGATTCAAGTAGGTTTGCAACATTTAGTTTTTCCCCTTAAATGAGAGCAGCCAAACATCAGGATTGTCGGTTGAACGGAACTCAAAATGATCGTTACCGTATTTATGTAGAGTCTCTTCTGTGACAGGTTCCCCTGTTCTTAAACAATCAGCCGCCTCTAAACGTCCTTTAACCCATTTACCAAATATGGTTTGATCACCTTTTGAACTGAAATTTTTACCATTTTGTCCTGTGGTATTACATTCAAATTTCCAACCATCATCCGTGATGACAGTAAACTCTTTTTGTTTTGGGTATCCTTCTGACCTAAAAAAATTTTGTTGATACAATCAACTCTGCTTCATACCATGGCCTAGGTAAATAAAATCCACGTTTATTTTTACGGCCTTTGGCAAAAATCAGTTTAAACTGACTTTCTGGGAAAGTTTTAACTGGTAAATCAAAGTGATAAGTCGATATTTGTGAAAAAAGTTGCTCAAGTATAGAATCATTTACTTTTTCAACTCCCAGACAATTCTCCAAATGAACATTATGTTCTTTAAAATCAGTTGGTTTTGCTACTTGATTAATAGCCACACCCAATTGCTGGATAACCTGATCTATATTTTTTTATGTAATTTAGATGCCGTCTGAACATCATTCAAATGAACCATTGTTTCATAGGGTTCGCTCAGTATTATCCCAAAAAGCAAGTAAGATTAGCAGAACCAATCAATCCATGAGTTTCATTCTGATTCTTAAACGAATACATTTTTCCATGAAATTTCACACGTGGAGAAACGTATACTGCCCACGTTGCTTATCTTGCAAAAATAATTTAATTCACAAAGACTGTTGTATTGAGGACGACTAAACCCTTCTAAATAATGCATACCAACCAATAATTTGATTTTTCTGGTTATGTTCGCTATCTTCTAAAAATTTTATGTAACTCTTTGACTGCATCATTAGAAACATAGCCTGTTGCCATTAAAATTTCATTGGCGGACATAAATAAATCCATCCAAACTTTATTTAATGGCTTATCTGTAATTCGTGCATTAGCAATATTAGAAAAAAACAGTATTCATCGTTTTCCCCCTCGAATTTTTGCTTAGTCGGTCATGAAATAAAACATCCTTCTCTGCTTTCAATTTCTTATGTAAATCTACTTTTTATAGTTACCTGAAAAATTGGTAAGAGGGTTCTTGCCAATTCAACCACCCTATGAGGCGGTACCGCATTGCCAATCTGACGACGTACTTCCGTCGTTGAACCAACAAACTCAAAAATCATCAGGAAAACTTTGAAGCCTTGCTCGTTCTCTATTAGTAAAAAGCACGCGGTTCAGGGAAGTGATAGCCCCAAAGTACCACCACCACCCGCAGCAATAATTGTTGTAGAAGGTCTATCACGGTGCATTCGCCGATAAACAAAGGCTTAACATACTTTTTACATATAAAGGATGTTCTTTAGGAATATCACTATAGTTTCCTCCCTCTGGGATTAGTTCTAAACGTTTACGGGTTTTGCTCACTAATTTTCAACAATTCATTATTACTGGCATTCTTGGGAATATTAGATATCGCTTGACCAGCAGTTACATATGGTTTTAAGCCATTTTCGCCAGTTTCATTGTGCGTCGGTTCTGGATGATGAAAAATCAAATCCTGTATCCAAACGTACTCCGACAATTAGCACACGTTCACGAAATTGAGGTACGCCAAATTCAGCAAAGTTATACAGCTTCGCCTGAACGTAATAACCGCAATTTTTCAAAATCGGTAATAATTTGCTGGATGGCTTTTTCTTGTTGGCAGTCAACAAACCTTTTACGTTCTCAGCAACAAAGACTTTTGGTTTTTTTGCATTTACAAAACGTAAAAAGCTTTTATAAAGATTGCCACGCTCACCCTCTAGGCCCGGCTGTTTCCAAATCATGGAAAAATCTTGGCAAGGGAATCCGCCTAAAATGATGTCGCAATCGGGAATAGTTGGATCGTTAGGATCTATTTGTTCAATATCGCCTTCTACGATGACATCGCCGATATTTTTACGGAAACTTTCGCAAGCCCAATGGGAAAAATCGTTTGCCCAAACAGTTTCATAACCAGCTTGGTGAAAACCCAAATCTAAACCTCCACATCCTGAAAATAGAGATAGAATTCTGGGTTTATTGTCAGAAGAATTAAAATTTTGCGATTTGTTTAGATGGCATAGGATTTCACTCCTATGCATAGATTTGATAAAAAAACCCTTGGAGGGATTTTTAATAGAGAACTAGGCAAGGCAAGGCAAGGCAAGGCAAGGCAAGGCAAGGCAAGGCAAGGCAAGGCAAGGCAAGGCAAGGCAAGGCAAGGCAAGGCAAGGGCAAGGCAAGGCAAGGCAAGGCAAGGCAAGCTTACCATCGTTATTTTTGAAATAAAATCATTTTTTTCTAAAAAATTTCCATGTAAATTTTTTTCCTATTATGCCGCAAAAACAGCAAATGCCGCTGCATTAAACAAGTGATGAATACTTGAAATTATAAATAAAGTATTCATAATCCCAAAGACCGTCTGAAAAACCTTCCTCACTTTTCAGACGA
>BNJU01002635.1_pt1 | contig 53584 bp, 75 predicted proteins | sample 8539281 | NCBI WGS metagenome assembly BNJU01 (sample SAMD00202456, study PRJDB9452) | human saliva metagenome | isolation source: human saliva | place: Japan | reverse complement strand
TATTGAGGAAGATGAGGAGCCATTTGAAGATGAGTCGGCTTACGTATGAACTATCAGAAATGTTTATAAAATCCCGTGAATTAGAAACAGAAATTCTGTGAAAAGCTAGGGGCGATTGGGTATGACATTAAATGATGACGTTAGATATTATTTAATTTTTGATACAAATGTTTTTGTTTCAAGCGTACGAAAAAGCTGATTTTACCTCATTTAGTTTTTAATTCAACATATGAAAATATCATTGATATGATTAATCAATTGGATATTTATAGTCAAGTAGTGTTAGTGATTCCTCTGTGGTTTGGGGGAGAACTAGAACAACAGATTATAGAAAAACACGATGAATTACTTTCAAAGTATATAAATACAATAAAGAATAAGGTTTTTCCTGAATATTCTATAAAAGAGAATCCTCCAATAGATTACTCAGAATACATAAAAAACAAAAATTAAAAATATAAGAGTGACATTCAACAAGGCATGAGTGAAGTAATAGAAATTCAAAATGCATCTAATAGCAGATTTAGAAGCATAATAGATCGTGCATTTAGTAAGCGCCCCCTTTTTGAAGGTAAGGATAAGAAGTCTGATAAAGGATTTAAGGATGCATTGTTATGGGAAAGTATTTTAGAATTTGCATTAAATCAACCTAAATCGAAAAATTATATATTACTCGAAAGATAACGCTTTTGGAGAATTTTTGATTCAAGAGTTTTAGAAGTTGTAGATAAATCATTTTTATTCATATGTAAAAATGAAAATGAAGTTAAACTACGATTAGAAGCGTGGGCACAGGAAATTGATAAGTATTCATATCAACCTATTGAAGGTTTTTGATGAAAATAAGGGAATTATTGATTGGCTTAATTCTGAGGATTTCTTTAGGCAAAATAACTGAAGGTAATTTTGATTTTATTGAAAGGGGCGTCTGATTAATTCTGTGTCTGCACATTTAATTAATATTAATGATATTGAATGTTTAAGCTCGAATGAGGAAATACGTAATTATTATATTGAACTAACACTTAAACTTATATATAAATTCAAGGATGGTGCAGAAACCGCAGAAGAGATAGATGTAGGATTGGATGTTACAGTATGGGATGAGAGTATTTATATGTTAGAAGATGCTTACCGTGTAGATGGTGATTAATTTTTAAATAAGGTAAAAGTTTAGTTATGGATTGTAAACATTTGATGTTAGATATATATTTTCCATTAAGAAATAGAGGTGGTGGAGATGAAGTGTAAATTAACGGATATTTGCGAATATAGAAAAGGAAAAAGTGAATGTTTCAAATTTAACGTTAAAAACATATATATCAACTGAGAATATGTTGCCTGATAAGGCAGGAGTTGTTGAGGCTAACTCTTTGCCATCTACTGCATTGGTTCAAGAATATAAAGAAAATGATATTCTTGTTTCAAATATAAGACCTTATTTCAAAAAGATTTGGCAAGCAAAAATATGATGGGGGATGTTCGAATGATGTATTAGTTTTCCAAGGAAACTTGAATGTAGATAAAGACTTCCTTTACTATATACTTGCTAATGATGATTTTTGTGTACTCAATGGCAACATCTAAAGGAACAAAAATGCCAAGAGGGGATAAAAATCAATAATGCAGTATGAACTACAGTTATTTGATATAAAAACCCAGAAAAGAATAGCAAGTATATTAAAGGTATTAGATAAAAATCAGAATTAAATAATGCTATAAACAAGAATTTAGAACAGCAAGCTCAGGCAATTTTTCAAAGCATGGTTTGTTGATTTTTGAACCATTTAATGAAGAAATGCCGTCTGATTGGATAATTGGAACAGTCGATGATCTTGGAACTGAAATTATATGTGGAAAAACACCACCAACTAAAAAGAAAGAATACTATGGTGGTAACACGCCATTTATAACAATTCCAGATATGCATGGTTGCGTTTATAATGTATCAACCGAAAGATACCTTTCTGCAGCAGGGGTGGCTTTACAACCAAAGAAAACTCTGCCGCCTATTACAGTATGTGTAAGTTGTATAGGAACAGCTGGTCTTGTTAATTTGGTATCAGAAAAAGCCAATCTAATCAACAGATTAACTCCATCGTTCCCAAAGAAGGAATTTCCGCATACTATATCTACTTATTGATGCAAACACTTTCAGAGACCATTAATAAGCTTGGACAAAGCGGTAGTACAATTGTCAATTTAAACAAAACACAGTTTGGTAAAATACAAGTTGCCATCCCGTCTGAACAAGTATTGTGTAATTTTGATACTTATGTAAGTTTATTATTTGAAATGATACTTTCTAATCAGAAAATATCGAGCTGCAACCCTCGGGATGCTTTTACTGCCAAAAACTTATGTCCGGCGAGCTTGATGTCTCAGATATCGACCTTGCCGCTAAATTCTTTGTTTAATATAAATATTCCCATCAACGGTGGGAGATAAAAGCCAACGGAACTGCCGTTGAGTCGTTCTCTGGAAAAAAATTAGAGGAGAATGACTTATGAAACAACAAATTATTTCAGAGGTAATACAACAAATGCTGCAATATCTCGACAATGCCCAAATTCGGCAGTTACAAAAGACCCTTGAAAATGCATTGATTGGCTGTGAGATTACAGTACAGATAGACAAAATGGATATAGATGAGAATTTAAGTTTGTTAGATGCTTTCATTTCGGCAAAGCGGATTGAAGGTTGTTCGGCAAAAACGCTAAAATATTACCGCACAACCATTGAAACTATGATAAGTTCGATAGATAAAGGTATTCGTCATATTCAGACTGAAGACCTACGTTCTTACTTGATTGAGTATCAGAGCAGGCATCAGTCTAGCCGTGTGACGATTGACAATATCCGCAGGATTTTATCTAGTTTTTTTTCCTGGTTGGAGGATGAGGATTATATTCTGAAAAGCCCTGTTCGTCGCATCCATAAGGTGAAAACGGCAATTAATCTTAAGGAAACTTATACAGATGAAGATCTGGAGAAAATGCGTGATAGTTGCACAGAACTTCGTGATTTGGCGATAATTGATATGTTAGCATCTACGGGGATGCGTGTTGGTGAAATGGTTTTACTGAATAAAGCAGACATCAATTTTAATGAGCGTGAATGCGTGGTATTTGGTAAAGGTGATAAGGAGCGCATTGTTTACTTTGATGCTCGGACAAAAATTCATTTGCAGAACTACATTGATAGTAGAATCGATGATAATCCGGCATTGTTTGTCACTTTACGTGCCCCACATGAGAGAATTAAAATTAGTGGTATTGAATTTCGTCTGCGCGAAATTGGCAAACGATTGGATATTCCAAAAGTCCATCCGCATAAGTTCAGAAGAACTCTTGCAACGATGGCGATTGATAAAGGAATGCCGATTGAGCAGTTGCAGCAGCTCTTGGGGCATAAACGAATAGATACGACCTTGCAGTATGCAATGGTTAAGCAGAGCAATGTTAAGTTGGCTCACAAGAAATATATCGGTTAGGAAGGTGATAGCATGCCAAAATGGGAGAAAATGACAGTTGGTGATTTGTGTGACACAATCTCGAATAGTTACCGCGGTGATGATAAAGAGTTGTATTAATAAACACCTCTGATGTATTAGAGGAAAGGTGTTAAATCATCAAGTAGTTGAAAATAAAAACTTGAAAGGGCAGTTTAAAAAAACTTTCAAGGAAAATGATATTCTATATTCGGAAATCAGACCAGCAAACAAAAGGTATGCATTTGTGGATTTTAGTGATACAGATAATTATATAGCGTCAACAAAATTAATGGTGCTTAGACCTAGAATGGATGTTATCCGTCCACGATTTTTGTTTTCTTTTTTGTCATCAAAATCAGTGCTTGAGGAACTGCAACAACTTGCTGAGACGCGATCTGGAACCTTTCCTCAAATTACATTTTTCTTCTGAATTGGCACCAACACCGATAAAATGTACCTGATTTGGAGACACAGGATCGAATAGTTGGGATTTTTGGGTGTCATTGAGAGGAAAAATTAGTATGAATGCTGAAATAAACAAGAATTTAGCGGCTTAAAAGCTTATATTGGAAATGTCACCACTTTGCAGACATCAATCGGTAGTAGCAAGTCTCTCGTCTTTGCAAGTATCAAATTTTCAAACTGATTGTTAATAATCAGTTCAAACATAGGCGCAGTCTGTAAATTAAAGTTATTTATCTCTGTTTGAGGAATGATCACAAGGAAACAGACATTATATCGGATGCACTGGATGTTGGGTTGAGCACTTCCTTGACCACGATTAACAATTTCTGAGATTATTTTCTGGTTGCTTGAGTGTACAATATATAAAAGGAATTTTTATTAATCGGATTGCCAAGGAAAAATTTTTCTACACGCTGATTAAACTCCAGTATTGTTTTATGCATTTTCGGTACCATGGTGAATTTTCCAATGGTTGCCCCTGTCATGCGTAATGAGGAGATCTCCTCCGAAACAATGAAATCTTTATGCAGTGATATCTTTATCTTCTGAAACATGGGAGCAGTAGATAGATTTAAATAATCTGATTTATAGAGCCTATTTTTATAACAGGAATCCCTGGAATCTTGCCACCACTTACTTTTGAAAGCAAAAACCAGATTTGAGAGTACAATAATCACCGATACATCCGTCTTTTTGAGGTACTGTTAATTAGGGTTTCAAATATGTAAAGGGATTGCTAGAAGCAAATTCTTGTTTAGTGTATATATTGAAAAACTCTTATGGAAAACGCATTTTTAATAATAGAGGGATATAAATATATTAGTGTAGAGTTTTAAGGTCAAAATTATCTTTTTAGTAGGGAGTAAAAATAATGCTAAATTTTTCCGAGAGGAAGACTATGAAAAATCATTAATTGAACTATTTCAAAATGATTTAGAGTATAAATATGTGTATGGCCCAGATATAGAAAGAGATTTTTATAGTCCCTTCTATGAAGACGTTTTAATTGAGTCTTTATATCGTATAAATCATGGTGCAACTAATGATGCGATTCAGGATGCATTATTTAAACTTAAAAACTTTGAAAATGGGGAGCTTGTGCAGAAGAATGCCGTCTTTATGGACTACTTACAAAAATGGTATTCCTGTAAGATATTTTGTTGATGGAGAAGAACGTTCTTCAATTGTTTATCTTGTGGATTATAAGAACCCTGAAAAATAATTCATTTGTTGTAGCTAATCAATGGACTTTCATTGAGAACAGCAATAAACGCCCTGATCTCATTCTATTTCTAAATGGTCTGCCAATAGTATTAATGGAGCTTAAGTCTCCTTCGCGTGAAGAAACAGATGCTTCCGAGGCATATAGACAGCTTCGTAACTATATGCAGGAAATTCCATCAATGTTCATTTATAATGCTATTTGTGTTATGAGTGATCAGTTGATTTCTAAAAGCTGGTACAATTACTTCTGGTGAAGACCGTTTTATGGAGTGGAAAACAAAAGACGGTAATTACGAAAATACACAATATGCACAATTTGATACATTCTTTGAGGAATATTCCAAAAAGAACGATTGCTTGATATTATTAAAAAATTTTATTTGTTTCTCGAATGAAGGCATAAATAGCTATAAAATTCTTGCTGGATATCATCAATATTTTGCCGTAAAAAAGGCTATTGAATCGACTAAGCACGCTACTGTTACTGATGGTAAAGGTGGAGTTTTCTGGCATACTCAAGGTAGTGGTAAGTCTCTTTCAATGGTATTCTATGCCCATTTGTTGCAGGAGGCCCTAGATAGCCCTACTATTGTTGTTCTTACTGATAGAAATGACCTTGATGATCAACTCTATAGTCAGTTTGTAAAGTGTAAAGACTTTTTACGACAAGAACCGTTACAAGCAGAAAGTAGAGAAAATCTTAAAACCTTACTTGCTGGGAGACAGGCAAATGGTATTATTTTCACTACGATGCAAAAGTTTGAGGAATCTGATGAACCTCTATCTGAACGTCATAATATTATAGTTATGGCAGATGAAGCACATAGAGGGCAATATGGGCTTGCTGAAAAAATTAAGATTACAAAGAATGAATCTGGTGAGGAAGTAGCAAAACGTGTTATTGGTACAGCTAGAATTATTCGTAATACATTGCCTAATGCTACATATATTGGTTTTACAGGAACACCTATTTCTTCAAAAGACCGTAGTACGCGGGAGGTCTTTGGTGATTATATCGATATCTATGATATGACACAGTCTGTTGAAGATGGTGCAACACGACCTGTTTATTATGAAAGTCGTGTTATCAGACTGAATCTTGATCAAGCTACATTGAGGTTGATTGATGCTGAATATGATTTGATGTCTTTGAATGCAGATAGTGAAGTTATAGAGAAAAGCAAACATGAGTTAGGACAGATGGAAGCCATTCTTGGTAATGATAATACTCTAGATTCTCTTGTGCATGATATTCTTGATCACTATGAAAATAATAGAGTATTTACTTACTGGTAAGGCAATGATTGTTGCCTATTCTCGCTCTATTGCCATGAAAATCTATAAACGTATTCTAGAGCTTCGACCAAATTGGGAAGAAAAAGTTGCTGTAGTCATGACTTCTGGTAATAATGATCCAGAAGAGTGGCGACAAATTATTGGCAATAAGCATCATAAAAACGAACTTGCTAAGAAATTTAAGGATAATAATAGCCCTTTAAAAATTGCTATAGTAGTTGATATGTGGTTAACGGGTTTTGATGTTCCTTCTCTTGCTACCATGTATATTTACAAGCCTATGACTGGACATAATCTAATGCAAGCAATTGCTCGTGTTAATCGTGTATTCCGTGATAAAGAAGGCGGGCTTATTGTTGATTATGTAGGTATTGCTACTGCATTGAAGCAGGCGATGAACGATTATACATCTCGTGATAAAAAGAATTATGGTGACACCGATGTTTCTATGGTCGCATATCCTAAATTCTTAGAAAAATTGTCTATATGTCGAGATATATTCCATGGATATGATTATTCTAAATTTAAATATGGTACGGATCTTGAAAGAGCTAAAACTATTAGTGGTGCAGTGAATTTCATTATGGATAAAGAGCGGGCAGAGGATAAGGAGGTATTTGTAAAGAATCCCTTATGCTTCATCAAGCACTCTCTCTTTGTTCGTCGTTAGTTAATGAAGACGATAGATTTGAAGCAGCATTCTTTGAAGCTATTCGTGTACTTGTTTTGAGACTTACTAATACTGGCGTTGGTAAAAAGATTTCATTACCAGAGATGAATGCAAGAATAAACGAACTTTTAAAGCATAGTATTAAGAGTGAGGGGGTAATTAATTTATTCTCTGACATTAAAGAAGAGTTTTCTTTATTTGATCCTAAATTTCTACAAGATGTTGCTAATATGAAGGAAAAGAATCTTGCGATTGAATTGTTAAAGAAGTTAATTTCCAACCAAGTTTCTGTTTATCGAAGAACCAATGTAGTCAAGTCTGAGAAATTCAGTGAAATTATGCAACGCTCGCTCAATGCTTATTTAAATGGGATGCTAACAAATGAAGAAGTTATTGCTGAAATGTTAAAACTGGCAAAACAAATTGCAGCTGATAAACAAGAAGGGGAAAAACTGGGCTTAACAGCAGATGAGTTAGCCTTTTATGATGCATTGGTTAAACCACAGGCTATTAAAGACTTTTATGAAAATGAAGAACTAATCTCTATAACGAAAGAATTGGCGGATACACTTCGTAAAAATAGGACAATAGACTGGCAAAAACGTGAATCGGCAAGAGCCAAAATGCGAATGATCATTAAAAAACTTTTGAAAAAGCATAAATACCCTCCAGAAGGAATGGATGATGCGGTTCAAACTGTAATAACACAATGTGAACTATGGACGGATAATTATGATACGGAAGAAGAACATAAGCTTTATTCCTATCCAATGCCAACAGAGAAACCTCTATCGATGGTTGCTGATAATATAGGGAAAGTAAAGCTTATAGTAGGGGATAATACAATTATTTATGAGTAAAAGGTAGTTTATATAGGCTATATAAGCAAAATTGATAGGGGAATATAGCTTTGTTTTGAAAGTTTAATAGTATTAATAAAAGGGAATAAGGAGAGTTTTTATGTCAAAGTTAAATATTGATCAACAAACAATAAAGGAATTATTTACTAATAAACGTGCTGATTTTTTTAATTCCAGATTATCAAAGACCATATGCTTGGGATATTTCTGAATGTCAAACTTTGTGGGATGATATATTTTTATTTGCATTTCCAGATGAAGACTTCTCGAAGTTTGATCCAGAAGGGGATGAATATTTTCTTGGGCCTATTGTTTACATTTAAAAATAGTGATAATAAATTAGAAATTATTGATGGTCAACAACGCTTGACAACGTTGATGTTATTGTTGAGAGCTTTTTATTCACGTTTTGGAAATATGAAAGATGATAACTCAAAAACAGCAGAGGACATATCTAAATGTATATGGAAAACTGATGAGTTCGGAACTCCGGATATAAATAAATTAAAGATAGATTCGGAAGTTACATCTGATGATGATAAGCATGAATTTTTATCAATTCTTAAAACTGGTATAGTAGAGGATTCACAAAAAGTGCATATGCGAGGAATTATCGGTTTTTAAGGAACAGATAAATACTTTTTAGGGACAATATCCAACATATTTTGCATATTTACCAAATAGACTTATGAACAACTGTATTCTTCTTCCAATTGAGGCTGAATCGCAAGAAACTGCACTTAGAATATTCTCTACACTAAATGATAGGGTAAACCTCTTTCTGATACTGATATTTTTCAAAGCTCAATTCTATAAATATTATAAAGAGAACAATAAAAAGGATGAATTTATAAAAAAGATGGAAACAATTGGAAGAAATCTCTGACAAAAATTTTCTCATCAGTATCAGGGTTCATCTATGGACGAATTATTTACACGTTACATGTATTATGAACGTGCAAAAATGCAGATTAAAAACACTACAACTGAAGCATTGCGCAAATTTTATGAGAAAAATGGCTATAGCCTTTTAAAGCAAGATGAAACACTAACTAATTTAGAAGTTTTAGCAAGCTTCTGGGTAAATGTTGCAGAACAAGATGATAGTGTCTTTTCTGATAAAGTTCTAAAAAATCTATCTGTTTTAAATTATGCCCCAAATGGTATGTGGGCGTACTTAACTTCTGTGTATTTTATGCAAAATAAAGATAGTAAAGGAATGCTTGAGGATAAATCATTTGGTGAGTTCCTTGATAAAATTATTGCCTTTATTTGGGCTTATGCAATTATGAGGCCTGGCGTGAATGCATTAAGGACACCTGTTTATCCAGAGTGATTAATATTATAAATAACCAGCAAGTGTCATTTAATGATTATAAATTTGATGAAAGTGACGTAAAGTTAGCGTTAGAGAATTATCTTTTTACAAATGGCAGACCAATTACTAAATCGATGCTTGCATGGTGGATGTATACAAATGATAAAACAAGATTTGTTCTTATTAGATACAAAAGTAGAGATAGAACATATTTATGCTAAAAAGCGACAAGAAAAATGAGAATGGTTTAACTGATAAAAGGAATTTAGAATCATTAGGTAATAAAGCTCTACTTGAAAAAGGCTATTAATATTCGTGCATCAGATTATCGATTTATAGATAAATTAAAAATATTATAAGGGCTTTGTAACTGATAAAGGTAAAGTTAGAGAAGGTACAAAAAAATAAGGAGTTATTTGACTTATCATCTAATTCTAATAGTTTTGAAGAAACAGATATTATAGCGCGAAAAGAATCTAATTATTTCTACCTTTATTGATTATCTTCGTCAAAAATGATTTATTACTTAAATAAAAAAATATTCTCTAATTAGTTTAGAGAGTTTTCAAAAATAGCGAATTAATAGAGAAAAAGGAATATTGTATTGCGACTATATTCTTATAATTAGAGGTCCTATGAAAACGACAAAAATCTTTTGGCGAGTATCCCAAATATTCTCTCCATGATGCAAGGGTCCAAAAATAGCATACACAGATGGTAATTTAACTTTTACCTTTGATTATATTTTTTCTTATGAGAATGGTGTTGAACAGATTCATAAGGCTAAGATTGCATTTGAGAAATGTGATGTTGATGATTTAGAAATTCTTGTCTTTAATAGTACAATATTAGATACTTTCACAGGTAAAAAGGATTGAGTTACCTCAGTATCATCAGGATTATAGTGAAAGTGAATTCGAGGTCATTACAGAGACTTATAACTGGGGGCGAGCTGTGCTCCAAGGTTGGTTATGGAGTGAAGGGAATCCCGTACACTGTATAATGAACATACACTTTAAAGGTGATATGGTATATGTAGTTGAGTGAGGTCTAAGATGAGCGATTTAGATTTTACTATTTGCTGTACCGTTATTTTCTTCAACAAGAAGCGGAGAACTCCACCGAATCTGAATAATGGAAAGTATTGCCCTCATCTTGTTATAAAGGGCTCTGAACGGCTGTTAGGGGTAAACTTTATTGATGGTGAAGATGTCATCTTTAATCGGCCAATACAAGCTAATGCGTTACCACTGTATGAAACTGCAGATTATTCGGCCCTGCAAGCGGGTACAGAGTTCCTTATCATAGAAGTTGGCAATATTGTTGGTGAAGGAATTGTAAAAGAAATCTTTCAACATCAATAATATGCTAATAAATAATCTTTTTCTTCTTATAAATAATGGTGATATTGCTTAGTGAAATAAAGGATTATACATGAAATATGTTGCGTTTTTAGATATATTAGGATTTAAAAGTACACTTGATAAGATGGATCAAGAAACAGCACAAAATTTTATTATGCGGTTTTCTAAAACGATTTTTCAGGTGTTTCAAAGTTTTGAAGAGAAGCAAAAATTTAAAGTAAATGGTTATATTGTAAGTGATTCGTTGATTTTATACTCAAAAAGATTCTAGTAAAAGCGGCCTTAGTCAATTTAATAGAGGTTGTTGAAACAATATGCAGAGATGAATATATTCAAAATAGCATTTTTGATTCGTGGGGAATATCTAGGGGGAATTTTTGCTAAAATTAAAAGCATCTGAATTGCCAAATTTAGAGAAAGCCTTGATTGTTGGTAAATCTTATGTTAAGGCGTATCAACTTGAAAGCACAAATAAAGTAATAGGAATAAATCTTGCTAAGGAAGTATATCTAGATATTTTAGAATATGAAAATCAACTAGATAGAGAGTTTACAAATTGGTCTAAAATTAAATCACAAGCTATTAAGTATAGAAATAAGAAAGATACATATTATTTATTTAAATATATTACTTTAGATTTTTGCTTGAAGATAATAATCTATCTCAGTTTGTCAAACTTGCAAATCAATCTAATTGGCTAGAGCATTATTATAATACTTTATCTTTTTGCTCTTCAAAAAGAACGGAGTAGTAAAAAAAGAAGGAACTATTTGTTAAAATAGTTCAAACTATAAGAGATAGTAAAGATAGCTCATTAGATTTATTTATTGAAAATGCTTTTAAAGATAGTGTAGAAAAGCGCTTTAAAACTTATTTTTGAAGTATATAGGTAAAAAGTTTACTTGGTGGAATCAAATAATAATATTCATATTTCAATTATCGTTTATAGGTAAATAGCTATGGGTTATAAAAAAATGTATGTATCAACTGCAGGATTTTCCTTGTCAGAGGGCACAAACTACGAGTTGTTTAATACAAATAAAACCTGTCCCACATGTAAAAGTAAGATGTACTTTGTGAACGAGAAGTTCAAAGCGCCTAAAAAATCTAATGATAAAGAATGGAAGATTATCGAGTATTTGTTGTTGAGCGGTTATGACTTCCGTAATCCTTATTGTGGACATGAGCAATGTATTTATTTTGAGTTCCCTAAGAACCTACAAGAGGCAGAGGCGTTTATCCGTGAGATGCGAAAGTTAAAGTAATCATTTGAAGGAGCTTTTATGGCGATTACGTATACCGAAGAAAAAAACTTTACCCCTCAGCAAGTAGCAGATTTATTTCTGTCTATTCGTTGGGTGGTGGGCAAGTATCCTGACCGATTATATAAGGCTCTTATGAATTCATCTCGTGTGATTTCTGCATGGGATGGTGACCGTTTAGTTGGTCTTATTCGTGTCATGGATGATAGCGAGTCAGTATGCTTCATCAACTATGTGCTAGTTCATCCTGATTATCATGGCCGTGGTATTGCAGGTCATTTGTTAGAAATGGTGAAAGAGGCTTACAAGTCTTATTTGTATATCAATGTTATGATTGGCGATAGCAAGAATGCACCATTTTACGAGAAAGCATGGCTTTAAGATAAAAGAAAATTCCTTACCAATGCAATATCGGAATGTGCCTAAATATACGAAAAAGATAATTGGTCGGATAATCTGTATTGAAGGAAAGTGTATAGATTATTAATAAAAGGCTACACGTCATCATGGAGTATGTAGCCTTTGTTATGTAAACAGTATATACTAAAATCGATATGTAGATACGATGGAGAAGGATATGGATATTTTAATACGAAAAGCGACAACCGCTGATTTAGATTTAGTGACACATATAGAAGCAACTTGTTTTCCTCCTGCTGAGGCGGCGCCTCGTGAGGCTTTTTAAAGGAACGATTAGATCATTATGCAGGTCAGTTTTTTTTAATTGTCTTTTGATGGCGATACACCTATTGGTTTTATCGATGGTTTTGTAACGGATGATGAAATCCTAACCGATGAGATGTTTGCTGATGCATCTATGCACAATCCTGATGGGGCATGGCAGATGATATTTGGCCTAAATACAATGCCAGCGTATCGCAATCGCGGTGTAGGGGGGCAGTTGATTGAGGCTTTCATAGAATTGGCCAAAGAAGAAAATCGAAAAGGCGTTATTTTAACATGTAAGGAAGAAAAAGATTCATTATTACGCCAAGTTTGGCTTTAGTAAATGAAGGCGAGTCTGTATCTGATCACGGCGGTGCTAAGTGGTATCAGATGCGTGTTGTGTTCTAGCCATATAATTAAATATAAAAGAAGAAGCTGAAATCTTTGCAGATTAGCATTGATTTCAGCTTCTTTTTTGTTGGGAAAAGTATTGGTATTGTATTTAAATAATTTCTTTAACTTGTGCCACGCCTTTATCGGTCAGCATATAGTACCCATTTGTTACATACAACAAGCCTTGTTTCTTAAGGTGTGTTACGGCTTGGTGTGTATAGTCTGACTTCCAGTTCAAGTGTTCGTGAATGGTGCCGATACCGTTTTCAATGGCCGCCACAGGTGTATTCATATGGGTATAGATGTGGCAGAGCATCATTGTTTCTCGATAGTGACGACGCAAGTGGCGTTGGCGACGATAGGTTGCAATATAGCCTGTCTTTGGCGTGCAAATAACGGCAATTAATAATGCGAGACCAATCGTTGTTGCGATAGCGCCTGCAATGGATACGTCTAGGGTGAAAGCGACTTCTGTACCGATAACGGCACAGATAATGCCGATGATGATACTGCTAGTGAGCATGGCTTTCACAGAGTCCGTCCATAAATAAGCGATAACCGCAGGTCCGATCATGAGGCCGATAACGAGGATAGCACCAACCGCTTGGAATGAAGCCACCACGGTGAGGGATACCATGGTCATCAGCACGTAATGGATGAGGGCTGGCATGAAGCCGAAGAGCCCTGCTAATAGTGGATCGAAGGTAGATAGCTGCAATTCCTTGTAGAAGAGCATAACTAATACGAGGTTGATGACTGCTACCCCAGGGAGATCCATAGAGATACAGGACCCTAAGTCGGTACCGTTTACAATCCATCTGTCGAATGGGGCGAACGCGATTTCCCCTAGAAGTGCCGTATCTACGTCAAGGTGTGCGTTGCCGCTGTAGAGACTGACGAGGATGATGGCAATGGAGAATAGAAGGGGGAAGATGATACCAATGGACGCGTCTTCGTTGACGAGGCCCGTGTTATGAATCATCTCTGTAAGCCACACCGTTCCTACGCCGACTACGGTTGCCCCTACTAAAAGCAAGGGCGAGTTTAAGTCTTCCGTTACAAAGAAAGCGAGCACGATGCCGAGGAATACGGTGTGCGTAATGGCGTCGGCCATCATGGACATGCGGCGTAGCACGAGGAATACACCAGGGATAGCGCACGCGATGGATACCGCAATGGCGATGAGTAAAATCTCTGTATGTACTGTCATGGGGCACCTCTTTTCCGGAATTGCCACAAGATGCCTCTATTAGGTGCAAATATGAGGCTCAACAGTACGATAACCGACAGAATGACGATGATCGCAGGACCTGTAGGCAGTTTTTGTACTGTTGTACTCCAAATGGTACCGCCAATAGCAGATACCATGCCGAAACATCCTGCTAGTATACACATGGTACCTAGCTTGTTCGTCCACTGACGGGCCCCTACGGCCGGTGCAATGAGTAGGGAACTAATCAAGATAGCACCTACTGATTGAATGCCGATGATGATGGTCATGATCAATAGTGAACGATATAAAATGAGGGTAAAGGTGACGGGAATTTGCAAAGTTTTAGCGTATTCTACGTCAAAGGAAATGAGCTTTTAGCTCTTTCCAAAAATAAGGCTGTTAAAACGATAATGATGAGCGCTGCTGCCGATGTAATGTACACATCGCGAGCTAATATGGTGGCGGCCTGTCCAAATATAAATTTTGAAAGCCCCGCCTGACCTGCATTGTTCAGACTTTGAAGGTAGGTGAGTAGAACCATACCAAGACCAAAGAAAGCAGATAGTATAGTAGCCAGAGCGCCATCAAATTTGATTTTACTGTTTTCTACGGTGATGGTAATGAGCCACGCCGCAGTGATAGAGGACAGGGCAGCACCTATAATGAGTACCTCAATGTCTTTTATACCGGTCAGCAAGAACGCGATGACTACACCAGGCAGTGCCGCGTGGGAGAGGCCGTCACCGATGAGGCTTTCCTTGCGCAGTACTGCGAAGGTGCCTGCAATACCACTGGCAAGGCCCAAGAGAGCCGTGCCGAGCAATACCATCTGTGTCGTATAGGATTGGAGTATGGTCATACAATCCTCCCCTTGCCGTAGGTGCGCTCGATGGCTTCATCGGTAAAGGTCTCTGCTACGGGACCATAGGCAACAGTTTGTTTATTGACCATCGTTACCCAGTCGAAATATTGAGGTACCGTATTTAAATCGTGATGTACGACGATCACCGTTTTGCCGCGCGCTTTCATTTCTTGTAAAAGGGAGATAATGGCGTGCTCCGTCGTTTTATCGACGCCCTTGAAAGGCTCGTCCATGAGGTAAATATCAGCCTCTTGTACGAGGGCTCTCGCGAGGAATACACGCTGTTGTTGGCCCCCTGAAAGTTGACGAATTTGTCTGTTTACATAGTCGCTCATGCCCATTTTTTCAATCATGGAGAGGGCGAGTTCCTTATCCTTTTTACTTGGTCGTTTGAACCAACCTAGATGACCATAGCGGCCCATAAGTACAACGTCTAATACGGTAGTAGGAAAGTCCCAGTCTACGCTACCGCTTTGAGGGACATAGGCGATTTTCTTGTAATCCTTTTTGTCCATCGCAAGGTGGTGGTCGATATAAAACTTAACACTACCTGAGATAACTGTTAATAGGCCTAACATGGCCTTTAATAATGTAGATTTACCGGCTCCGTTAGGTCCGACGATGGCCGCTAAGGAACCGATGGGTACCTTCATATCTACGTCCCATAATACGGGTTTTGTCGTATAGGCTACGGTCATATCTTCAACTTCAACGGCCCATTCCATAGAGACCTCCTTTATTTATTTAGTGCTTTTAACGATGGTATCGATATTGGCTTTTACCATGCCGATATATGTGCCACCTTCAGTGCCTTCAGAACCGAGGGAGTCGGAGTATAATTCGCCACCGATAGCAACGTTCCAGCCTTTAGCCTTAGCTGCTTCTTGAACGGCTTCAATTGTTTTGTGCGGTACAGAAGATTCTACGAAGATCGCTTTAATTTTGTGATCTACGATGAATTGCACAAGTTCATTCACATCTTGTGTGCCTGCTTCTGTAGCAGTACTAACGCCTTGTAAACCTTTTACTTCAAAGCCATAAGCACGAGCAAAGTATTGGAAGGCATCGTGTGCTGTTACGAGAACGCGAGATTCTTTAGGAATTGATTCTGCCTGAGTTTTGATGTATGCATCTGTTTCATCTAATTTAGTGAGGTATGCATCATAGCGTTTTTTGAAATCCTCTTTGTGAGCTGGGTCTGCTTTTGAAAGTCCTTCGTATACAGCCTTGGCTGCAAGTTTCCAATTTCGCTACATCGAACCAAATATGAGGGTCTTTTAGTCTTTCACGCCATCTTCTTCGTCAAAGTCGAGTAGAGTAGCTGGGATCAATGGCGTCGGATACGCGGATAGTAGCTTTATTTTTGTTTTGTTAAATTGTCGAAAAATGGAACCCATTTTACCTTCTAAGTGAACACCGTTGTACACTACAACATCTGCCTTTAGACATAGTTGTTACATCGCCGGCGCTCGCTTGATAGAGGTGAGGGTCTACGCCAGGGTCCCATGAGACCTTGGACGGACACATGGTCACCGCCGATTTCTTTTACTAAATCCGTTAACATTGTTGTTGTGGCAACGACGTTTAGTTTCTTTTTGACTGTCCTGTGCCGCATCCTTACCACAGCCTGCAAGTGCTAAATAACATAAGTGCTAATGATACGACGACTAATACGATTCGATTTAAATTTCATAATAAACCTCCTTTTGTAGGTACTAAGTTTAAAATTTTTAGTTATCTTGTTAACTACCCTTATTTAAGTGGAAAAAATAGCCGCTACTAACGTAGCGGCTAGTGGCAGTTATACAGTCTTTCTGCTAAGGTCACGATCGTTTAGTGGATGAGAGCTTGTAGATGGTTTGGCCCAACGAGGGCAACGATACCAAGTACCATCATGACCTTCATTTGAATACGCTTTTCTACGTCTCATGATGAACCTCCTTTTTGTAATTTTTTTGTCACATCAACTTGATATGTAAGTCCGATCATTTAGCTTAAAAATCAATATAACATAAATGAGAAAAAAATTATCAATAAAAATTATTCTATAAATATTTTTTTACTAATAGACTACATTTTGCAGTTGTATTTTTTTCTTCATCTTTATCGAGTATTATATATGTATATTTATTATATTAATTTCGAGGGGGAACAAACCATGAATATATTAACTCGATTCGCGTGTGCTGCTGTTCTTACATTTGCGGTAGGTGCTATGATGCCTGCTCATGCTGATGCGGCTGCGGGCAGATTTACAGAAGCACCTCGCGAGGTATCCATCGTTAAACCTACGATGCCAGCTATTCCAAATGGAATTACCAGTAGCAGATCATATGCGTGTACGATTCCCTAATTAACAAACAAGGCAAGGTTGAAAATGTCTTTGTAGAACAATCCTCTGGTTATGGTCCTGTTGATGAGGCTGTGAAAGCTGCTATTAGACAATGGGAATTTACGCCGGCTATTGGCACAGATCAAAAAGCCCATGCATCCATCATAGGCATGACAATTACATTGCCAAAGGGTAATGCTCCAGCTAAGTCCGGCAATGGTAAATTGACGGTAGACAAATCACAGTCTAACGATAATCATGCATCTGATGTGAATGCGAAAGCGAATGGTCCTAAGGCAAAATAAGGAGTGAAACAGTCTAGGACTCAATAATGAGAGTAGTCATAAGACTAAATGAGGAGAAAGATGATGAGTAATGTATTGCGTTGTGTTGCCTTAACGGCATTAATTATGTCCATGTTCACTGCTGTTTCTTTGGCGGCCACACCTTATGAAGCGCCAAAAGCAATATCTACACCAGGCTTTGATTCTGGTGTACTACATGGTTATGCCGGTGATGCAACTGTTGTTAATGTAAACTTTACTATTAATACAGATGGATCCGTTTCTCATGTAGAATTACAAGGGTCTACTGGTAGTAGTGATGCGGATGCATCCATTGTGAACACGATTTCTACATGGAAATTTACACCGGCTACGGATAGTAATGGCAATCCTGTAGAGGCATCTAAAAACTGAATATATTAATTTTAGGAATTAATAGAAGGCACTCATACATTGTATGGGTGCTTTTTTTATGTGCTGGTGAAAGTACTTAAGGAGTTAATTATATTGGGTGAAAGTGTTTTGTGGCTCAATTATCTTGGGAAATGTATCTGCAGCAACTGAAAATTACTTTCAAAAATGAATATAATAAAAAAAGTATATTTAATATAGTAATAATATATTGTATATACTAATAGTCTTTGACCCCTGGAGGTATAAGCATATGAATCCATTACAGCAAAAAGCTAGATATTAATAACGAACGGTACAGAATTATTGTATCTATTAAAGAGGATTATTTAGATGGTAAATTATCCTTGGAAGAGGGTAACCGTATTTTTAAAAAGAAAAAGTTAGGTACTTGTACGCCTGACGAATTTGCTTATGCAGAGCAAAGTTTGAAAGGTGTCTATAAGGATGAAGAAATACTAGACAAGATGGATGATTTGTTGAATTTATTTGACGGTGTATTAGTGCGTGCCGAAAATGAGTACCCAGAGAATCATCCGTTGTGGGCTTATTTAGAAGAAATTAATGCGGTTGAAAAGGTAGCTCTTGAAGCGGATGAACTGTTAAAACAAGATAAGTTTATTAAAAATCCTTGGCTTGGTGTTTTTGATTCCTTAGCAGAATGGCGTATCCATTTATCTCGTAAGCAAAATCAATTATATCCAATGTTAGAAAATCATGGGTTTGATCGTCCAACGCGGATTATGTGGACCTTTGATGATGGCGTGCGCGATTCTATCTCTCATCCTACGCATTGCTTCGTGAAGATAAATATGAGGAGTTTTTTTAGCATCTGTTCCAGAAACACTGGCAAAGTTACGTGATTTGAACTCTAAGGAGTTAGAGGTTTTATTGCCAACATCCTTTAAATTATTAAGCGATGAAGAGTTTGTGCGCATGAGCAAAAATGACCATGAAATCGGTTATGCTATTATTAACGCACCAGGTTTATATGTTGTGTCAGGTATTAACGATTCCGCAGCCTCATTAAATGGAAATGCTTCTAGTCAAAATGGTGCTGTATCTAACGAGTTCCTAAACGATTTGGCAGGTCTATTATCCAAATATGTTGGCCCTGTAGGAGGTGCAGCCGTTAGTAAGGATGCTGTCCTAGATGTGGCCACTGGCAAATTGACCTTAGAGCAAATTAATTTGTTGTTCCGTCATCTGCCTGTGGATTTATCCTATGTAGATGAAAATGAACTCGTTAAATTCTACAGTGATACACCACATCGCATTTTCCCTCGTAGTGCTAATGTTATTGGCCGTGAGGTGAAGAATTGCCATCCTGCTAAGTCTGTTCATGTTGTAGAAGAAATCGTAGAGAAATTCCGTTCGGGAGAACAAAGCCAAGCAGAATTTTGGATCAATAAACCGGGCTTGTTTATCTATGTTATCTACACGGCCGTGCGCGATGAAAATGGTAAATTCCGAGGCGTACTAGAAATGATGCAAGATTGTACACATATCCGTGAATTAGAAGGCTCCCGTACATTGTTGACTTGGGATAAAACTGACTTTGTAGGCGATAATCAACGCATTTATTAATAAAAAAATAAAAAGTAACTTTTATTATTACAAAAATGTGTTGCACTAATTTAAAAATAAACATACAATAATTTACTTTTTATTCATCTCTTTTCGTGTATACAAATTTGATTAAAAAAACAGGTAAAATAGAAATTATTAGAAGTATTTTTCAATACACGTACCGATAGGTTTTTATAAAGTTATACGATAAAGGTGAGGATTAGAATGGCAACACGTCGCATTTGGAATCAAAGTGAAATCAAGACAAATCCGTTATTTTCTAAATTACGCAGCACCATTGAAACTGCGTTTTATGGCAATAACGTAAAACCTGTTACATCTGTAGCAGAAGCGTATACATTGGCAACGCAAGAACCAGGTGTCATTCTTCTTGATATGCCTGTATTTAAACCAGAAGAACAAGGTTTACCAGCTGATGCTAAAAATTCTCGTAACTAATGATGGTAAAACGACTGGGTCGCTATGCGAAGGCTCGCCGTATTATTGGTGATGAAGGTATTGATGAAGTCGAATTAGCTGGTATCGCTCGTGATGCTGTGTATGATAGTCGCAATAAAGAATGGATTTCTACACAAGTTGTGGTTGGTCTTGATCAAAAATTCACGGCTCGTGCTCATCTTATGATTCCAAAGGATCATGCATCCATCATGTATTCTTGGATTATGAACTTTAAATTCTTTGACGAAGCGACAAAAGATTTCTACAACAACAGTAAAGATATTCCAGAAGGGGATATTTATATCTATTCTGACCCTGACTATGTAGTACCAGGTCATCCAGGTGGTCTTGCTATTTTTGACCCTGCTCATAACTGCGCTATGATTCTTGGCATGCGTTACTTTGGGGAACATAAAAAAGGCACATTGACATTGGCTTGGTCCTTAGCAAACCGTTATGGCTACGTAGCCTGCCACGGCGGTATGAAACGCTATAACCTTAAAAATGGTGAGTCTTTCACAATCGGCGTATTTGGTCTATCCGGTTCCGGTAAATCTACATTGACTCACGAAAAACACAATGGTCGCTATGATATTTCTATCTTGCATGACGATGCATATATCATCAATACAAATGATTTGTCCTCCGTTGCGATGGAACCAACATACTTTGATAAAATGCAGGATTATCCTGTAGAGCACCCTGCTAACAAATATTTGTTAACATTACAAAACGTGGGTGTAACCCTCGACGAAAATGGCAATAAGGTCGTATTGGCTGAGGACGTGCGCAACAATAATGGCCGTGCTATTAAATCCCAATTCTGGACAGACAATCGCGTAAACCACGTGGACGAACCGGTTAATGCCATTGTGTGGCTGATGAAAGATAAAACATTGCCACCAATCCTTAAAATCGACGACCCTGTATTGGCTTCCACTATGGGCGCAACCCTTGCAACACGCCGCTCTACTGCGGAAAAACTCGATGCCAACGTCGATCCAAATGCACTCGTTATTGAGCCATATGCAAATCCATTCCGTACCTATCCGTTAGTTCGTGATTATGAAAGCTACAAAAAACTCTTCAAAGAATGTGGTGTAGATTGCTATATCATGAACACCGGATTCTTCCTTGAAAAGAAAATCCCTAAAGAAGTGACCCATTGATTTATTAGAACGCCTAGTAGAAGGAGACCTACAATTCGAACCATTCGGTGCCTATGAAAACCTATCCTACGTAGAAGTACCAGGATTCGAACCACCATTTGATGTACGTGAATACCATCACCAACTACACCAAGCCTTTTGAATTCCGCTCTGAATACGTGGAAAAACTCAAAGACGGTAAAAAATGAATTACCACATGAAGTATTTTGATGTACTAAAAAAACTTTAATGTAACACTTTATAATACCGAATAGTCCTCTGGAAAAAAACACGCTACTGCGCTAAAGCGGAGCCCGAAGTTTTTTTTCCAGAGGGGCTATTTCTTTTCTGTATCTGTTTTACATTAAAGGTTTTTTTAGTGCATCGGTAGGGAGAGCTACTGGCTAAAGCGGAGCCCGAAGTCATTTGTGACGGGCTGTTTTTACTTTATCCTTTATGCTTATACATTAAAGTTTTTTTAGCACATTTGCGTTAGAGAAGCTACTGCGCTAAAGCGAGCTAATGTTTTTAAATATTTTAGATGGAGCAGTAAGATTTTGTGAAAATGATGCAGGAGAATTGTTGGTATATAGAATTAGTATTATAAGGCGTTTATTTTCATGAGTACTTTTAATTCCTTTAATAAATAGGAATTAAAAAAATAAGTTTGTTTCATGAAAATTATTATGAGTTTTATAATTGAAAAACATTGTTATAATGGGGGATTGGAGACGATATTTTTTTATAATATGTATAAAATTAGATTGACAATTGTCCTCTCAAAAAAATATACTTATAATAGATTTAAAACATATTTTGAAGATAGGATTTAAAAGCCCATCATTATGGTGGAATTTAACTAGAAGTAAATGTAGAATATGTTTTCTTGTTATTGTCAGTTGGCCTACGTAGGCCCCTAGGAGGTTTATTATGAGTAAAGATGTGGAAAAACAAAAATACCCATGACCACAGCCATGGTGAACATCATCATGACCATGACCATTGTGGCGGTCATCATCATCATCATGATCACGACCACATCACGACCACGACCACGACATCATCACGATCATGACCATGGTCACGATCATAGTCATGAAAAGGCGCTGCCTACAGATAAATGGGTGCCACACACTCATGAACCTGGGGTACCTCATGAACATGGCGTAAATGACTATATGAAAGCTGTTTCTGAGTATCGTAAAACATGGCCTACTAAAACAGGATGTTATCGAGCAAACACCAGACCCTGCGGTGCGTGAAATGATTCTTCGTATGGAACAAATCGGTTGCGATACAGTGTTTGACCGTTTCGATAAACAACAACCTCAATGTGCATTCGGTATTGCTGGTGTATGTTGCCGTATCTGTTTCATGGGTCCATGTAAAATTACGCCTAAGAGCCCTCGTGGCGTCTGCGGTGCTGATGCGGATCTTATCGTAGCTCGTAACATGACACGTGCCGCTGCTGGTGGTTTGACTCAACATGGTGCGCATGCTCGTGAAATCTTTGATTTCTTTTGAAAGCTGCCGCTAATGATCAATTAGATATTCCGATTTTTGGGCGAAGAAAAAAATCCGTACTGTATGTAAAGCTTTCAACATTCCCTGAAGAAGGTCGTTCCTTTGAAAAGAAGTAGCTAATGATTTAGCAGATGTTCTATTAGAAGATTTGAGTCGTGCATTGCCAGGGCGAATATAAAGACGATTACAGCAATGGCTCCTGCTGAACGTCGTGAAGTTTGGAAAAACCTAGATATCTTTGCCTGTTTCCGCATACAATGAAGCCTTTGATGCATACCATCGCACATGTGTAGGTACAGATGGCGATTGGGAAAGCAATATGAAACAATTTCTTGCGTTGTGGTCTTGCTTTCACATTCACTGGCGTAGTAGCTGCAGATATTGCTACTGATGCATTATTTGGATCAAGGCGGTCGCCGTACATCAAAGGTTAACATTGGTGCTTTGAAAAAAAGGGTATGTTAACATAGCTGTTCATGGTCACTTGCCAACATTGGTATCTCAAATTTGTACAAATTGGTGCCTCTGAAGAGTACTTTAGAAAAAGCGAAAGCTATCGGTGCGAAAGGTATCCAATTCTATGGGATTTGTTGCTCTGGTTTATCCAGTATGTATCGTTATGAAAAACGTTATTCCCATTGTGTAATGCTATCGGTGCTGAACTTGTACTTGGTACTGGTGCTCTTGATTGCTGGGTAGCTGACGTTCAAGACGTTTACCCTGCCATTATGGACGTAGCACGTTGCTTTCAACACAAAAAGTTATCACTACATCTGATGCAGCTCGTTTACCAGGTGCAGAACATATCGGTTACGATCATCATCATACTAACTTGTCTGAAACCAAAAGCATTGGCTCGCAAAAATCTTTGGATCGCGCTCTTGAAGCTCATGAATTGCGTAAAGGGATGCCTGTATTCATTCCCGCCATATGAAATCACTGCAGAGGTTGGTTTCTCTCCAGAATCCACTGTTAAACATTATGGTTCCTTCAAACCATTGGCAGAGGCTTTAAAAATCTGGTAAAGTTCGTGGTATCGTTAAACGTAGTAGGTTGTTCCAACCTCGCGTTATCTACGAAAAAGCAACTGTAGATATCGTTGATACACTTATCAAAAAATGGCTGTATTATCTTAACAAATGGTTGTGCATCCTTCCCATTGATGAAACTTGGCTATTGTAATACAGATGCTATTAAGAAATGTAGCCCTGCATTGCAAGAGTTCTTGAGCGATGATCAACCACCAGTATGGCATGTTGGCGAATGTGTAGATAATGCACGTTCCTCTGGTATCTTCGGTGGTATCGCAGGAGAATTAGGCCTTAACTTGCCTCAAATTACCATTTGCTATGTCTAGTCCCTGAATGGTCTAACGAAAAAGGTATCGATGCATCCCTCGGCTTTCCGCTTGATGGGGATCAACTCCTACCACTGCGTTGAGCCACCTACACAAGGCTCTGATGCTGTTACAAAATGGCTTAAAGAAGACACTAAAGATCATCTTAGGCTCTGTTATGTATGTAAATACAGATCCCTGCTAAAGTTGCTGAAAAAAATCTTAGCAGATATCGATGCAAAAACGTGCTGCTTTAGGTTGGGCAGAAGTAAAAATAATATATTAATAGAAAGACTCTCTCCATAATCCTCCACTGCTCAGATCTGTTCCTTTGAACGAGGGCAAAGTCGACTCTGCAGAGGGTCCTCACTATAATTATTTACGAGCATAAAAGCGTCAGCAGACCTGACGCTTACTTTTTAATCAAAAGTTCATTAACTTAATCTATTACGTCATTTATAACTCTGCTATACTAATAACAGGAGTCATTGACGTGAGTTAGGTTCATCACCGAAAGGTGGTGATACTATGAGTAAATTCGAGAAGGTTTATATAACTCTTTTTGTAATTTCCATAGTTGTATCTATCTTAAGTTTATTCAAATAAACTTAAGAAACGCCTAACGTAATAAGTACTGGTAATACTTACACGTTAGGCGCATCTTATTTCCCAAATTTTTAGATGAGCCTAACGCTTGCACACGTCAATGACTCTCTTTATGTTTATAGTATACCTCAATAACAACATAAAAACAACATAGGTATATAGTAACTTATAGTATAATAGTTTCTCCATCCTCAGGGACTGCTACATGGCTTTTCGATATTGGTGCCTTTGATAAATTTGCGCACATCCTTACGGCTTGTTGCTGTATGATTAACTGTATCCATATGAACAGCGATGATTTTAGCTTCTGGTTTGCGTACTACCATGCGACCAATATCTTTTGTACCCCATAATAATACTATCTTCAAAGCCCTAAAACTTGAGCATATCCAGTGTTCATAATAATAACGTTAGGGATCGAAGCGAAGAAGGGCCTTCTCACATCGCTTGTCCATACTGTATCGCCTACAAGGTACACAGTTGGTTCGCCTTCTGCTTCAAAAAAATAACGCCCATTGCATCGCCTGCTAATGGTGCGAGAACTGGATTTGCATACATTTCTACAGTGCCGTGTGAGCCACCTGTTTTTTTCTCAATGTGATACCATTAAACTCAAGACTTTTCAAAAAATGATGCGTACATCATTAAAAGCCTTGGGAGATAATAAGTTCTTTGTCCGCTGTATTTTTGCACAAAAAAATAGGAAGTGACTTTTGGAATAGATTTAATTGCCGTGTCATCCCAATGATCGAGATGTGTGTGTAACTACTACTGCAGTTACATTGCTTAATAGATTGTCCATTGATACAGGTAAATCAACCATAGGCATTCTTTGTTGATAGTTAAATGTTCCTTCAAAGCCAGGATAAGTATCTTTTGGTGCTAAGAATGGATCAATAAGAAATGTTGTGTTTTTTTATTGTTAATTTTCCTGTAGCATTTCTAATGTGAGTATATTTGTGTCATAGGTATCTCCTTAATTGTATTTTTGAAAATCTAATCAAATAGATTACTGTTTGTAATCCCTAGAATTAGTGTACCTTGTTTTTGTTATACTAGTCTCAACAATAATTGACACTATGTTTATTAATAGACACATTGTATAAAATGTGTCTATGTAGGAGGTTATATGATAACTCGAAAAAGAAATGACACGAATGTTGTTAAAAAGAAGGGCTTGCTTAGTTGTTTAGAAAACCATTCTTTTGAGTCTGTAACCGTAACATTGTTGTGTAAAAGCATCAGGTATAACTCGTTCTACTTTTTATTTACACTATAGCAATATCATGGAAATTGTTGATGATTTAGTGGATGATGCAATCGCTTATTCGCGTCCAGGAATGGTAGATGATAATAATTTACAAACTATAGCTCAAACCTTATCGGCTGCTTCTGATTCAGTGTCATTGAGAGAAGCATACGATTCTATTTTTTTGATAGATTGCCCTTTATGTCAGCGTATTATACGACATAAAAAAAGTATTTACCTTTATTTTTTTAGATGAACAAATTTCAGAATATGTATTACAACGCATTATAGGATGTGAAAAAGATCGACAAGGGCTCGTTATGGCAGAAAGCCCTTGGGGACTTTCATTTGACGTGGGGTATCCGTTTTTGTATTTTTTTAGTACACGGACTATATGCTGTTAATAAACAATATAAAGTGGTCCCAGAGCGATGAGTGGTTAGAAGCTCAGAAAAGCTATCTTTTGAACTCGTTTATCGTGGGCTTACAAAGAAAAATAAGCATATAAAGGCTTTCACATAGTTTCTTGGTGCATCAATACATGCTCTCCTAGAAATTAGAACAGGCCTGTTCTAATTTTTAGAAGAGGTATACGGATGAGGTCAAGTCCCTAGGCCGCAGACCGTTCTGTCTGTTTCGAACGCATAAATTCATGGACAACCGTAATTGCTGTGGCAGAAAAATATAATTTACTATGTGATGCTCTAATCACGATCTAAATTCCAATAAAAAGAACACCCACAATTATCCGACTTTACTAGGTCAAGGCCCTAGGCCGCAGACCGTTGTGTCTGTTTAGAACGCATAAATTCATGGACAACCGTAAATTGCTGTGGCAGAAAATATAATTCACCATGTAGATAATCTAATTCACATCTAATTTCTAATGAAATAACCCCCTCAGAGAGTCCGACTTTGCTAGGCCAAGGCCTAGCCGCAGGCCGTTAAGGCGGTGGAGGACGACTGAGGGGGTATTTCATTACCCAAATTAAGGGTGAATTATATTTTCTTTAATGATGTAAATTATATTTTCTATACAGCTATAAGGTAGAACATGAATTTATACGTTCATGTTTGCCCCTTTTCTCACATAGAACCAGAAGCAAACCGCAACTGTTACGATGTTGAATGCTAGTAGTACTGCGAATGCAGGGTGAATGTTGCCGAATGTGGAGTATACGAAACCGAAGATTTTAGGTGTAATGAATGCACCGTATGCAGCTACAGCAGCTACGAAACCTGTGATTAAAGAGGATAACAACGGATTGCCAAATACGTGAGGAATCATACGGAATGTTGCACCTGTTGCAAAGCCACAGCATACGAATGTCAATACGGACATAGCAAAGAAGAATGGGAAGTTGTGCATATCTACACCAACTGCGATCAATGCAGTGGTAGCACATAAGCCGATGAGGCTAACAAAGGTAACTTTTTGTACCGCTGTTGATTTTGTCGGATAACCAACCGCCTACAGGGACGAAGGGCACCTGCAACAAGTGGGACCAACGAATGCGATGGATGCGAAATGGAATTTCAGGGAATTCTTTACCTACCAAGAGACCAAGTGCTGCTGCGTAACCGGAGAAAGCACCGAAGGAACATGTGTAAAGTAAATGTAAGAGCCCAAGTGTGTTTGTTGCCGAAGATTTGTACAAGGTTTTTAGGATTTGGTTTTTTTCCAATGGTAAGTTATCCATGAAACGCGTCATAAGTGCAAGGATAATTACGAGTGGCACAATCCACATGAAAGCCGCATTGGCAAGGTATACTGCGTTGCCTTTGATAATAGCTGGTGTTACGCCAAAGACATTACCAAGTGCAGCGGGAACCCATAGCAAATGGAGCTAAGAAATAGATTACGGAAATACCAAGGTTACCAACACCACCATTGATGCCAAGGGCAGTACTTTTTTCGGATTTTAGGGAAGAAGTTGCCAATGTACGCCATGGAGGACGAGAAGTTAGCACCCGCTAAAACCGATGAGGGCTGTTAAAATCATAAATGTCGTATAAGAAGTTGTTGTATCTTGTACTGCAAAAGCCGAGCCATACAACAGGAACTAATAAAAATGAGTGTGGATATAAAGGTCCAGTTCTTACCGCCCATAAGTGCAGGCATATATGTGTAGACGAAACGCAATGTAGCACCTACAAGGCCTGGTAAGGCAGCGAGTGTAAATAATTGTTCAGTTGTAAAGTGGAAACCTGCGCCATTTAATTGCGCTGCGATGGTAGCCCATAGATACCATACGCAAAAAGGCTAAGGTTAAGGCAATAGTGGATATTACCAAGTTTTGTTTGGCGATTTTTTTTACCAAACTTTTCCCAAAAATTCAGGGATTTTCTGGTTGCCAGTTCGCAACAATCTCTTTTGCGACTTGCACCTACTTGAGGCATTTTCAGTTCTGACATGAGAGCTCTCCTTTAACTAAAAACACATGTGATAAAGGGTAGATCTTTTTCACACGAATATGTGGCACATCTCGTTTAAAAAGTCCTTGTAAAAATGTGGTACTATAATAATAGAGAGTGTGCCTAAAATCACACCATTATTATATAGGACAGAATATAATGTGAATGTGACGAAAAACACACTTATATGAGAATTAATCGGTTATAATAGGGATAATATACGTAAAGTATATAGTATATGTGCCTTTTGTGCATGGCTGATTGTGAAAGCTACTTTCACAATCAATATGGACAAATGACACTGAAAGATGCACGGTGATAGTATGGAACAGGAGTTAATTAACCAGTTACTTGCATTGCCAGGAGAAACAATTCACCTTGAAAAAGGCGAGTTTTTGTTTCACGAAGGTGATATAGCAGATCATTTTTTTATTGTCCGTGAAGGGCGACTTAGTATTAAGAAATTTGAGGCAAGTGGTCATATTTTTGCTCATCGGTTGGTGGGGCCAAATAATGTGCTTGGTGAAATTCCTTTGTACGAGACGAACACCCGGACTTACGTGTTCAATGCGATTGCACGTGAAAAATGCTCGGTATATTCCATCCGTTATGATGTTTTAGAACCAGCCATTGCAAAGGACCATTCACTGGCCATTGCAATGATGAAAATCTATACACTTCATATGCGGCGACAACAAGCCAAATACAGAGATTTGTTGTTGTATGGCAAAAAAGGTGCATTCTATTCAACACTATTGCGTTTAGCTAATAGCTATGGTATTCAACGTGATGACGGTATCTATATAGATATCGCGTTAACAAATCAAGAGTTAGCTGAATTTGCTGCCACATCTCGGGAAAGTTTAAACCGCATGCTCAGTGAGTTACGAAAATTAGGCTATGTAGCCTATGATAAACACCATCTGGTAATCTGTGACTTAGATGCATTAATCGGATTACTCGATTTAGATAGCGACACGATCGACCCTAATATCAGTAATATCGAATAATTGTGGATATTCGCCCTTGTTGTTGGCATTGCTAACGCAAGGGCTTTTTTGTAGTTTTAAGGAGGACACGAGATGAGTTTATTGTCTCAGAAATTCAAGTTTCTTCGCAAGAAGGACGTATCTCCAAGCGGTCACCAAATCACAGAAGAAGGCGGTCGCGAATGGGAAAATTTTTATCGTGACCGTTGGTCCTACGATAAAGTAGTCCGCACAACACATGGCGTAAACTGTACTGGTTCTTGTAGCTGGAACATTTACGTTAAAAATGGCGTCGTAGCATGGGAAAACCAAGCTACAGATTATCCGGAAACACCTGATGATATGCCGGATTACGAACCACGTGGGTGCCCTCGTGGTGCGACATTCTCTTGGTATTTATACAGCCCATTGCGCGTAAAATATCCATATGTACGCGGCGAATTGGCTGAGCTTTGGAGAGAAGCTAAGAAAACAGCTAAAAATCCTATCGAAGCATGGAAATCTATCGTAGAAGACCCTAAAAAGGCGAAAAAATATAAATCTGCCCGTGGTATGGGTGGCTTTGTGCGCTCCACTTGGGACGAAGCGACAGAAATCACTGCAGCATCTTTACTATATACAGCAAAAACATACGGCCCTGACCGCAACGCAGGCTTCTCTGTAATTCCAGCGATGTCCATGTTGTCCTATGCAGCAGGTGCTCGTTTCCTTAACTTAATGGGTGGTTCACCATTGTCCTTCTATGACTGGTATGCCGATTTACCACCTTCTAGCCCTCAAGTTTGGGGTGAACAAACGGATACACCTGAATCTGGTGACTGGTACAATGCTGGCTACATCATGACTTGGGGTTCCAACGTACCGTTGACTCGTACGCCTGATGCTCACTTCTTGACAGAGGTCCGTTACAAAGGTACTAAGGTTGTATCCGTATCTCCTGACTATGCGGAATCTACAACTTCTTCCGATGCTTGGCTTAATGTGAAAGCCGGCACTGATGCGGCTCTTGCTATGGCAATGGGTCATGTTATCTTAAAAGAATACTACATCGATAAGGAAACTCCATACTTCAAAGAGTATGCTAAAGAGTTTACCGATATGCCATTCCTTGTACGCGTTGAAGACATCAACGGTGCAGTACAACCAGGTCGTTTCTTAAACGCTAAGGATTTAGGTAGCAAAGAAGACGGTGCTGATTTCCAAACTGTATTAATTGATGAAACAACAAATGAAATCGTTGTTCCAAATGGTACAATGGGCGACCGTCACACAAATCCACAAAAAAATGGAACTTACGCCTTGAAAACCGCAATACAGGGAGCTAAAATTGACCCTCGCTTTATCCGTGTTTGATCAACGTCAAGATGTGACTGTTGTTAAGTTGCCATACTTTGGCGATGAAGAGCACGAAGGCGTTATCGAACGTGCTATTCCAACGATTACAGTACAAACTGTTGATGGTCCTGTAAAAGTAACTACAGTATATGACCTTATTCTTGCTAACTATGGTATAGACCGTGGTATCGGTGGTGAAGTGGCTACAGCTTACACTGATGACACTCCATACACACCTACATGGCAAGAAAAAATCACTGGCGTAAAAGCAGATATCGCTATTGCTACAGCTCGTGAATTTGCAGATAATGCAGAAAAAACTAAAGGTCGTTCCATGATTATCATGGGCGGTGGTATCAACCACTGGTACCATGCGGATATCATTTACCGTACAATCTTGAACCTCATCATGTTCTGTGGTACAGAAGGTGTTAACGGTGGTGGCTGGGCTCACTACGTAGGTCAAGAAAAACTTCGTCCTGTTGAAGGTTGGGGCGGTATCATGACAGCTAACGACTGGAGTAAAGCGCCTCGTTTGCAAAATGGTACATCTTGGTTCTACTTTGCTACAGAACAATATCGTTCTGATTGCATCGATTTGGCAGACCGCGTATCTAAATTAGCTAAGCCTCGTTACCGTCACCCTGGTGATTACAACGTATTGGCTGCACGTTTAGGCTGGTTGCCATCGTACCCTACTTTCAATAAAGGCAGTCAAGAATTGATTAACGACGCTCGTGCAGCTGGGTGCTGGTACAGAAGCAGAAATCAATCAATATGTAGCGCAAGCATTGAAAAAAACAAAGAATTACAATTCTGCGTAGAAGATCCAGCGGCTAAAGAAAACCACCCACGCAACTTGTTTGTATGGCGTGCGAAACCTTATCGGTTCTTCCTCTAAAGGCCATGAATATTTCTTGAAAACATTTACTTGGTACAAAAACATGGTGTTCTTGAAGATGATGACGCACCAGTAAAACCAGAAGAAATCAAATGGCGCGAAGCAGATGAAGCTGGTAAGCTTTGACCTCTTAATCGACATCGACTTCCGTATGGCTTCTACAGGCTTGTATTCTGATATCGTATTCCCAGCGGCTACATGGTATGAAAAAGAAGACTTGTCTTCTACAGATATGCATCCATATGTACACGTATTCCAAGCAGCTGTTGATTGCGCATGGGAAACTAAATCTGACTGGGATACATTCCGTACCCTTGCAGAAACAGTATCTCGCGTAGCGAAAGAGTCTGGCTTCACAGAATATGAAGATATCGTAGCATTACCTCTTGGTCATGACAGCCCAGGTGAAGTGGCACAACCAGAAGGGTAAAGTCCTCGACTGGAGCAAAGGCGAATGTGAACCAATTCCTGGTAAAACAATGCCGAACCTCGTTCATGTAAAAACGCGATTACAGTAAAAATCTTTGAAAAAAATACATTGCGTTGGGACCCTAATATTGAAAAACAAAAATGGGTGCTCATGGCATGGCATGGGATGTATCTGATGAATACAAGACATTATATGATCAAAATGGTATCATCGATAATCCAGAATTCATTTCTCATGGCCGTCCCTAGCATTTACGAATGTAAGGAAGCTTGTAATGCTGTATTGACATTATCTTCTTGTACAAATGGTAAATTGGCTGTTCGCTCTTGGAAAGCTATGGAAGAAAAAAACAGGCCTTTCTGGTCTTGAAAAAGAACGCAAAAGGGTCGTGAACAAGAAAAAAATTACCTTTCGATGACATGGTTCGTCAACCACGCTTCATCATTAGCTCTGTAACAAGTACTGGTAAGAACGATAAAAACCGTCGTTATTCTCCATTTACTACATCTACAGAAGATAAGGTACCATTCCGTACCGTAACAGGTCGTCAATCCTTCTATTGCGACCATGAAATGATGCGTGATTACGGTGAAGCTATGGCGTTGTACAAACCGGTATTGTCCTATAAACCAGTACAAGGTGACTACAAACAAGAAGGTATCCCTGAAATCACATTGAAATACTTAACACCACATCATAAGTGGTCTACACATAGTATGTATTTCGATAGCCAACAAATGTTGACATTGTTCCGTGGTGGTCAAACCATTTGGCTCAACGAAGACGATGCAGCAGAAATCGACGTTAAAGATAATGATTGGGTAGAAGCTTTCAACAAAAAACGGTATCGTTGCAGCTCGTGCTGTAGTTTCCCCACGTATTCCTCGCGGTATTTCCTATATGCACCATTCCCAAGACCGTCACATCAACGTTCCTGGCGCGAAAGGTTAAGAAACAACGCGGTGGTACGCATAATGCACCAACTCATATTCACATGAAACCGACACACATGATCGGCGGTTATGGCCAATTGAGCTATGGCTTTTAACTACTATGGCCCAACTGGTAACCAACGTGATATGACAATTGTGGCTCGTAAAATGAAGGAGGTAGATTGGCTTGAAGATTAAGGCTCAAGTATCTATGGTCCCTAAATTTGGATAAGTGTTTGGGTTGTCACACATGCTCTATCACTTGTAAAAAATACATGGACGAACCGCGAAGGCGCGGAATATATGTACTTCAATAACGTGGAAACTCGCCCAGGCGTAGGTTACCCACGTCATTGGGAAGACCAAGAAAAATGGAAAGGCGGCTGGACATTAGATAACTCTGGCAAATTAGCTCTTTCTACAGGTTCTAAAACAAATCGTTTGATGAAATTATTCTTCCATCCTGAACAACCAGAATTGAAGGATTACTTTCGAACCTTGGACATATGACTATGAAACATTGATTCATGGTGGTCGTAAAAACAACCAACCAGTTGCTCGTCCTCGTTCCCTTGTGACTAAACAAAAAATGGAAGTTACTTGGGGCCCTAACTGGGATGACGATTTGGCAGGTGGTCAACATGCTCGTTCTGATGTGAACTTGGCTAAGATGGGCGAAGATATCGTATTTGACTACGAAGAAGTATTCATGCGCTACTTGCCACGTCTTTGTAACCACTGCTTGAACCCTGCATGTGTAGCTGCATGTCCATCCGGCGCCATCTACAAACGCGACGAAGATGGTGTGGTTCTCGTATCTCAAGATGTATGCCGCGGTTGGAGACATTGTGTTCCATCTTGCCCATACAAAAAAATCTTCTATAACTGGGAAACCAATAAAGCTGAAAAAAATGCGTATTCTGTTACCCACGTTTGGAAAAAATGGCTTTGCCTCAAATCTGTGCTGAAACATGTGTAGGTCGTATGCGCTATGTTGGCGTTGTATTCTACGACATGGACAAAGTTCAAGACTATGGCAGCTACAAAAAATGAACAAGATATTTACGAAAAATACATTAGATTTGATCTTTGGATCCTCATGATCCAGAGGTTATCAAAGCGGCTCGTGCAGAAGGCATCTCTGAAGCATGGATTAAAGCAGCTCAAAAATCTCCTGTATACAAACTTGTAAAAGAGTGGGGCGTGGCATTGCCATTGCATCCTGAGTATCGCACATTGCCAATGGTTTGGTATGTACCACCACTCAGCCCAATCTTGCAACGTGTAACATCTGATGTATACTTGCCAGATGCACATGAAATGCGCGTACCTGTACAATACCTTGCTAACTTGTTTACAGCAGGTAATACAGAAATCTTTAGCTCGTACATTGCAACGTGTTCTCGACATGCGTGAATACATGCGCCGTCGTGAAACAGGTGACGGTCCTATCGATCACAATGTGGAGTTAACAGAAGATCAAATGTACGGTATGTACAAATTGTTGGCATTGTCCAAATACAATGATCGCTTTGTTATTCCCATCTGATGTAAAAGTATCTCGCGAAGGTCGCCTAGAAATGCAACAAAAATCGCGGCTTTTGCTTGCCCTACAGGGGGATGTCAATAATGAAGGATGCTCAGAAAATCGCTCTTATTGCGTCATTTCTTCTACGCTATCCTGATGAACAATGGTATAACGAATTACCTGAATGGAGAGAGGACGCCCAATCTGTTGGGCATCCTCAACTTCGCCAAGGTTTATTAGAATTCTTCGACTATGTAGAGGACTCCGATAAAAAAGAATTTGAAGACCAATATGTTCGTACCTTTGATTTTAGTCAAAATACAACGATGTATTTGTCGACTTATGAATTGCAAGGTACTGGGGAACAAGCAGAAGAACTCGTTAAATTTAAAGCGTTCTTCCTAGAAAACGACTATGATTTGCCAAAAGAAATGCCAGACTATATTCCAGCACTTCTTGAATTATGTGCCGTTATCGATGATGAAAAAAAGCAAAAAGAAATTTACGACTATTGTAAACCAAAAATTGGAATACATTAGAGAACGCTTCATTGAGGCTAAATTGCCTTATGCATTCTTGTTTGATATTATCTTGTCTGTTGCAAATGGATTGGAGGACGGTGCACGATGAATCTATTCCTTTGGGGCGCTTTGCCTTACATCGCTTTCACCTTCTTAATCGTAGGTACTTTGGTTCGTTTCTTCTACTTTGAAAGAAACTGGACTACAAAATCGAGTGAATTTTTAGAGAAAAAACAATTGCGCATTGCTAATCCATTGTTCCACTTTGGCTTGCTTTGCGTTATCGGTGGTCACGTAGTAGGTGTGTTAATCCCTAAAACTTGGACTGCTGCAATCGGTATTAATGACCATATGTACCATCAAGGTGCGTTATACATGGGTGCTGTAGCGGGTATCATCTTCATCGTAGGCTTCTTGCTTTTGATGAAACGTCGCTTTACTGTGCCTGCTATGAAAGTTAATACATCTGGCCTTGATAAATGGTTATACTTGTTCTTAACATTAGCTATTTTTAGCGGTATGGCTGGTACATTGCTTAATGCATCTGGTTTCTTTGATTACCGCGTATCCATCGGCCCTTGGTTCCGTAGCCTAATCTCCTTTATGCCGGATCCATCCTTGATGGAAGGCGTACCATTCATGTTTAAATTCCACATGTTAGCGTGGATGGTGGTAGCTATTATCTTCCCATTTAGCCGTTTGGTACACTGCTTGAGTGTTCCACTCAACTACTTAGCACGTCCGTTCATCGTATATCGCAAACGTGATCGTGTATAATTGAATAGTTGAAACTTTATATCGATTGCATACGGTATACTAGTTTTTCTAATAGCCCTCATGGTTGTGAAAGCTGTCGCTTTTACGGCTGTGAGGGCTTTTAGTATTTATCTGCTCTTGGATAGTATTTAAAGTCTATATTGTAATATGGGCATATTCCTGCTATATGAGTAATATTCATGTTTTTATGTGAGATTGGTATACATTTTCACTTTACTATGAGAATGAAAATTGGTATTATCTTATATGAGTATTATTTTTAAATCATATATAGTTTAAACGTGAGGAGTCTCGATAATGGCAGAAGTAGTGAAGAAACAATTTAAGAGTAAGTATCATATTCTTATTTGGATTGCTGTGTTAGCACTTATTTTAATGGGAATGGTAGAATATGGGTATGTGACTAGTGGCAGATCATTTGGTAACTGGAAGGTTCATTTAGGTTTAATTCCCTATGCTGCATGGCTTGTATTAACCTATATTGCAACAAAACCAAAATGGTTTATCAAACGATACAATCCAAAAGAAATGTTTGAAGTGCATCGTATTGTAGGTATTGTCAGCGTTGTCTTAGTCTGTGCTCACTGGTATGTATACTTCTTAAAGGCCCGTAAAATCTTTCTTAGGTTTTTGGGGCGGTTATATCTCCCTTGGAGCCATGTTTATTGCTCTTATCTTTGGTGTACTATACTTAACACCTTGGATTGGAAATATGGCAAAATCCGTATCTCGTAAGAAAGCGATTTGGATTCATCGTTTAAATCTTATTGCCATCATTGCAGCAAACATTCATGTTCATGGTTTTGGTCGTTTGTCCAAAATGGTACCATTCTTACCTGTATTTGATGTATTAACATATGCATTGGTAATCTACTACATCTACTGGATGATTAAACAAAAACAATACTAAGAATGTAGTATATATTTTTTATAAATAGAAGCTCTCGTCTATTACTAAGAGATGAGAGCTTTTTTCGTACCTATCTTTACTTATTAGTGCATAAGAGATGGTCTTTTTCTTGTTTACGATACAATATATAGGTAAGTTATCTTAATATATTTAGGTAAATATATTCTAAATAATGTATTTTAATTAATTGCTTGAAGGTTGTATGGATATTTCATGGAAGCGCATCATCTATTTGATTTGCGCTATACAAGTCGGTGCGGGCATTACTATTATCGGCGTATTATCATTTATACCTTTATATTTGGTAGATCTAGGGCTGACCAATCAAGGAGAGGCTGCTATGTGGGCCGGTCTTGTATCTGGTGTAACACCTTGTATGGTAGCCTTGAGTGCTCCCTTTTGGTCCAGGAAAGCCAATGAACTAGGGCCTCGGCGGGTGATGATGTTCATCCTTGCCACTCTGATGCTAGCTGTAGGGGCTGCCGGTTTTGCACAAACGCCGAGTCAGCTGTTAGTGTTGCGTACCTTACAAGGCTTAGTGGGTGGTTTTGTACCCATTGGACTTGGTATCATTGTATTAATCACACCAGAGGAACGCGTACCATGGGCGATGGGATTGTACCAAGCGTCGATGGTGATGGGTCTTGTTTTTGGCCCTCTTATGGGTGGTCTTGCTGCCGATTTATTAGGCTATCGTGCTCCGTTCTTTATGTTTTCCATCTTATCAGGCTTTGTGCTTGTTAGGGTGTGTACCTACTCATGCCTAATCTACAGCATACGCATAAGGTAGATAGTAATGAGTCCCAATGGTCATTAATTAAATCATTTCTTGCTATCCCACGTGTACGATTGCTCGTGGTTATGCAATTTTTATGTAACTTTGGTATTACCGGTATAGGCCCTATATTGCCACTCTACATTAAACACTATATGCAAGTAAATGATGATTTTGTGGCTACCATTGTAGGTGTTATTATCTTTGGGGCCGGTCTGTTTAGTGCACTAGCATCGATTTCAATCGGTCGCATTACTAAATGGATGTCTATGCCGAATATATTATTGACGGCCACCTGTGGTGTAGGCGGATTTTTTATCCTCCAATATCTTATGCCAAATGTGTGGGGCTTAGGGTATATTTAGAACCATTGCAGGATTCTTTATGGGCTTTTATTACGCCTATAGCGAATACCTTTGATTTCAAAGGCTGTTCCCAAAGAGCGGCGAAGTATTGTCTTTGGTGCTGTATCTAGTGTAGCCATGATGGGCAATGTGTTGGGCCCTATGATTAGTGGTATGATCGCTAATTGGTTTGGTTATGGCATGGTATTTTGGAGTACTGCTAGTATCTTTTTTATAGCCGCTATATTTGTGTGGCGTAGCCTGTTGCGTGAGAGTATCTAGATGTCTGGATAGTGACAGGTTTATTGTTTGAGATTATGTGTATTGAGAGAGTTCATCATGTTATTAAAACAATTGGAGTATTTTATTTCTGTTGTAGAGCATAACAGCTTTTACACAGGCAGCCTATGAGCACTATGTGTCTCAGTCGGCTATTTCACAACAAATTAAATCCTTGGAGGCTAGCCTTGGCGTTCCATTGATGATACGTGAAAAGCGTAGCTTTCATCTAACACCGGCTGGTGAATATTTATATCGGAATGGTAAACAGCTGATGACGCGCGTTAAAAATTTACAAGATGAGACGGTGCGTGTCGGTAAAAATGAGCGTAAGTATTTGCGTATTGGCTATTTAAATCGCTATAGTGGCATTGCATTGCAGCAGGCATTAATGCGCACTACAAAACGGTATCGTGACCTCGATGTGCGTATGTATAGTGGCAGCCATTCTGAATTGAATCAAATGCTCGATGATAATTTGGTGGATATCATTTTTAATGATTATTGGCAAATTAAGTCGGATAATGATTATGTAGCATATCCTATTAGTAAGGCCACCGTTATAGCAGAGGTGCCCAAGGGGTATACCCCGGAGGGGTCTGTAGAGCTGAAAGAATTATTAGATTTGCCGTTAATTCTTGTATGTCATGATGACCAACGGTTAGATGAAGAGGAAAACTATCGAAAATCGATGGGATTTATGGGATCGTTCCTACAAGTTAAAAATCTTGAAGAAGCCCGTTTTCTCGTTGGTGCTGGACAAGGTATATTATTGGTAGACCGATTCAAGTATCTAGTGGATACCATTCCAGGTATTGAGCGAAAATGTATATTAAATAATGGTAAACCTATAGAAAAGGATTACTATTTCTATGTGAGTTCACAAAATCCTAATACCTATGCAGAGGCATTTAAAGATATTTTTCTACAGGTTCTCGATGAATTTTAAATAACAACATATATGAATAAAACAGGTATCGCCTAAAACCACACAGCTTTATGGTGTAGTGATTTCAGGTGATACCTGTTTTGTGTTTATATGGACAGCATCATTAGAATGCCATCATAGACGAGCTTTATGCCATATATGATTAATACGGTACCGCATACGCGATTGATCCATACGAGATGGGATATCTTAATTTTCTTAGCTAGTACATACATGGTTCCAGCAAGGAATCCAAACCAAATCGGTGTCATCGCGAGGAAATCCAAAGAAGAAGTGATATATGCTTTTCAGCAGGAATATTAGCGCGAAAGGCGCCGAGCATCATGGATGCATCGATGACTGCTTGCGGATTGCCCCATGTAACGAGAAGTGCCATTAACAGGATATTTTTGATGGGGATGTTCGTATCAACCTTTTTGAGTGAAGGTGTAGTTTTAAATGTTTTGTATCCTAGGTAGGCTACGAGCAAGCCGCCTGCAATGAGAATGATCAGGTTGAAGACTGGCCATGCCTCGAGGAGCGCCCCAATGCCGTAAAAGGCCGCCGTACTCAAGGTCATATCGAATAGACCAATGATAGTGATAGTTAACAGGATACGTGGCAAATGGTTGGACGAGGGCCGTATTAATGATAAATAGATTTTGCATCCCAATCGGTGCAAACGTGGCGAGACCTACTAATAAACCTTGCAGGAAATACATAGATAATCCTCCTTTCTTGATGGATGATATGTTTAGGTAAATTTGGTACGTATAATAAAAAGAATAGACCCCTGTGTAGTGTTATAAAGTACTACATAGAAATCTATTCTGTATTAAACGAAAGCTTTATTCTATTTTACCATAAACCGATAACATGTTGCATCCCTAGGCTGACGAGGGTGATGCAAATCCAGCATGCAGCGCCTAATGCAAGGGCACTACCACCAGATTTGATAAAGCTTTAACAAGATTTGTATTAAGCCCAATAGCAACCATGGCCATGGTGATAAAGTATTTAGAAATAGTTTTGAATATGTCTAAGAAGTGAATATCCACATTTGCATAGGACAATACAGTTGTAATAAGAGAACAAATGACAAAGTAAAAGAACGAAACTTAGGGAAGATAGCTGCAATATTAACAGATTCAGCGTTATCGCTTGCCTTTAGCCGCTTGTTTTGGCTTTTGTACACTTGATAACTAGCAAGACCTAAACAGATAGGGATGATTGCCAATGTACGTGTCAATTTAACGATGGTTGCATATTCAAGAACTTGCGTGCCTGTGCCCTTCATGCTATCCCAAACAGCAGCAGTAGCTGTTACGGATGATGTATCGTTAACGGCTGTGCCCGCAAAGAGGCCAAAGCCCATGTTAGACAATCCCAATAGCATCGCCAAGAGGTGGGAATACGAATGCAGCGACTACATTGAAGAAGAATACAACGGAAATAGCTTGTGCAATATCTTGATCGCTAGCTTTCACAACAGGCGCCGCCGCAGCAATGGCACTACCACCACAGATGGAAGAACCAACACCAATCAAAACGGCTGTGTTAGAATCGATATGCGTGGCTTTGAATATGATGTAAAGAAATGATAAGCGATGTGGCAATGGTTGAGATGATAATTGGTAAGGAAACCCAACCTACATGCAATACTTGGGTGATGTTAAGACCAAAAGCCGAGAAGGATAACGGCCCATTGTAGGATTTTTAGACGTAAATCCAATGCCGGCGCCCGTTTTTTCTCGTTTCCAAGATGTGAATAAAGAACCAATAATAATACCGAGGATAATCGCGAAGATTGGACTGCCGATAAAATGAAAATGCTGTCCTAATAGCCAACATGGAATGGCTAGAATTGCACAGAGCAATATGCCTGGCAGTGTTTTTTTGCATTGATACCCATCATAAAAACCTCCTAATTGTACCTACTTGGTACATACATCGCTGTGGTATCGCACAGGATGTATAAATAAACTACGACTTAATAATAACATAATCGGGGGAATTAATCGAGGGGGATTCCTCATTAAGTATCTTGTATACATAGCTTATAGTATTGTATCTTATGGTGAAAGTTTTATATAATCTTATACAGGGATAATTATACTTAATGAAATATGATTCCTAGTAAAAATACGTAGAGAACATCAACATGTCTCATAGAATATGCGAGGTGCATTATGATTGATATTAATGGTATCATTGAAAAAAACAAAGAATATGTAGCTAAACATCCCTGAGCTTGCTCAAAAGGGTTTAACTAGTCATCCTACAAAAGAAATTAGCCATTGTAACATGTATGGATACGCGTTTAGTGGGGATGCTCGAAGAATCCTTAGGATTTGATCGTGGCGAGGTCATCACCATTAAGACGGCCGGCAACAGCGTAACGCAACCGATTGATAACATCGTTCAAAAGCTTTGCTTGTATCTACATACGGCATGGGCATCGAAGATGTAATCGTCATCGGTCACGAAAAACTGTGGTATGATTGACTTTTTCCGCAGAACAATTTATGGAATCTATGAAAGCCAAAGGCATTAATGAAGATGCCATTCGCATGATTGAACCAGGTCTTATCGATTGGATGGACCGTTTCCACATTTCTGAAGAAAATGTACGCTATACAGTTAAATTCTTGCGTCACCATCCATTATTCCCAAGAGGCATGGGATTCTACGGGGGATGATGGATCCTGATACAGGGAAATTCCGCTATATTGAGGTTTAATTTGATAACTCGATGAGCCTGATACAATTGCACATTTGAGTATGAAATGAGGGTCCCTTTCCTCGCTCCACCGGCCGGGTCTGACTCCGGCTCACGGCCTCGCAGGGCCAAAGTCGCTGTGAGAAAGGGACCCTCTATTTCTATTTACTGCGATATAAACTAGTCTCATCGAGTTATGCTTACCCGCTCAATATAGCGGAATCTCTCTATTTAAGAGTGGAATGTCGCTGCGAGGGTATGGGTGGCTCTCGTTATAGCTGAAAATTGTCAACCTGTATAGATTGTATATAGTTGACTGTTCTATTTGTAAGTTTTATACTGTAATTAAATTGTCAACTAATTATATATGCATAGTTGTTAATGCTGATTCGATATGGTAAAGAGGTGCTCGTATGAGACAGTTAGGTGTTTCTATTATTGGTACGGATACGGATGTAGGTAAGACGTTTGTCACAGGTTTGCTTGGGGGCGTTAGCGGTGGACGATGGTTTTGATGTGGGCATGATTAAGCCTGTGTCGTCTAGTGCGGTTCCGTTTTCTCAATGCGGAACGATGGATGAAGATGAAATATGCATGGGTCTTGAAAGTAAGGATGCTACCTATTTGATGCAGTCTGTAGGTATTCCTGAGTCGCGTCGTCGCGAGGTGAATCCTATTGCATTGGCAGGGGATTATTCACCGCGTTTGGCGGCAGAGTTGGCCGGTGTGGACATCGATTATCCAGAGATTGTAGATCATGTGAAAAACGGGTTGTAAATCAACATGATATTACATTTGTAGAAGGGGCTGGTGGAATTACAACGCCTCTTACTAAGGATATTACGTTTACAAATCTTATGACGGATATTGCATATCCTGCCATATTGGTTGCTGATGGGCGTCTAGGTTCTATCAATCGCGTTGTGTTAACGTATGAGTATGCAAAACAGCATCATATTGATGTAAAAGGAATCATTGTAAATGATACGACTGTGGTGGATCCATTCTTATTAAAGACGAATATTGAGGATATGGAACGGTATACCGGTATTCCGGTGCTCGGTGTACTTCCTCCATATCAAGGACCTAATCAAGCGCATATCAAACTTGGTTGGGGGCGTTCGTTCTTAGATTCGGCTAAGATTTGGCAAACTGTATGGGGCATTTAGTGAAAGCTCTATATACAAGGAATTTGGAATTAAGTAGATAGTATAGATATAAAAATCTTAAGTATGAGGTGTTATGATGGCAGAGAAACAACTTTCACAAATTGCACAATGGGACCACGATTTTGTATGGCATCCATTTACACAAATGCAAGACTGGTTAGCACAAGAACCTGTAGTTATCGAACGCGGTGAAGGCGTGTATTTGATCGATGACAAGGGTAAAAAGTATTATGATGGTGTATCATCCTTGTGGGTTAATATTCATGGCCATAATCATCCTGTGCTTAATCAAGCGTTGAAGGACCAAGTTGATAAGATTGCGCATAGCACATTGCTCGGATTGGTGAGTCCTCCATCAGCGCAGTTGTGTAAAGAATTAGTTGAATTGGCACCAGAAGGTTTGGAAAAGGTATTCTTATCCGATGATGGTAGTACGGCTATTGAAGTCGCTATTAAGATGGCGTACCAATACCGTCAATTAGTAGGTCAAACAAAGAAAACGAAATTTATTGCACTCAATGCGGGCTATCATGGTGATACATTAGGTACTGTATCCGTAGGTGGGATTCAGTTGTTCCATCAAGTGTTCCATAATTTGTTGTTCAAACCTTTAACCTTGCCAAGCCCTGGTGTATACCGTGATGTAGCAGATCGAGATAAAGCATTTGAAGATTCCTTAGCAGAATTGGAACGTATCCTCAATGAAGAAGGAGACGAAATTACAGCTCTCGTTATGGAACCATTAGTGCAAGCTGCGGCCGGTATGCTTGTTATGCCTCACGGCTATTTAAAACGCGTTCGTGAGTTAACTGCTAAACATGATGTATTCCTCATCGTTGATGAAGTGGCAACAGGCTTTGGCCGTACAGGTAAATTCTTTGCTTGTGAACATGAAGGCGTATCGCCTGATTTTATGACCTTATCCAAAGGGATTACGGGTGGTTATTTGCCGTTGGCCGCTACATTGACTACAAAACGCGTATTCGATGCATTTCTTGGCACATTTGAAGAAAAGAAAACATTCTATCATGGCCATTCCTACACCGGTAATGCCTTGGCATGTGCTGTTGCATTGGCTTCGTTGAAAGTATTCCGCGATGAAAAGGTTATCGAAGGATTATCTGCGAAGGTTGAGGCTTTCACAAAGGCACTCAAACCTATCGAACAGTTAAAACATGTTAAAGAAGTACGTCAACGAGGTCTTATTGTAGGTATTGAACTTGAAAAGGACGTTGCTACTCACGAAGCGTATCGCCCAAATGATGCGGTAGGTGCAAAGGTTGCCGTTCTAGCTCGTGAACAAGGCCTTATTTGCCGCCCAATCGGCGATGTGGTTATCCTTATGCCACCATTGGCATCCACGGTGGAACAATTGGAAGACATGGTTCGCATCGTAGGTGAAAGTATTAAACGTGCCACAGAAGAAGAGGGCGTATTAGAAGATTTGAAAGCCAATCATTCTATAATAAAAAGCATTTTTACTTGCATAATGTAAAAATATATTCTATACATTCTCAAAAATACGATGATTATTCTGCATATCTATGATACTATATATGTATAGTATATATATTCAAAGGAGGTCATCGTATGGACATTTATGTAATTATGCAAGTCATTATCTTTGTTCGGTGCCATCTTCTTGGGCGTACGCCTCGGTGGCATGGGCATCGGCTATGCTGGCGGCCTCGGCGTCGTATTGCTGAGCCTCGGTATGGGGATGTTTCCCAGGGCAAATTCCTTGGGATGTTATCTCATCATTATGTCAGCCATTGCAGCGATTTGTGCATTGCAGTTGGCTGGTGGTTTAGATTATTTAGTACGCATTGCGGAAAATATCTTTGCGTAAAAATCCTAAACACATCAACTATTTAGCTCCTACAGTTACGTATTTCTTGACAATCTTGGCTGGTACAGGTCATACGGCATTTTCTATGATTCCTGTAATTGTAGAGGTTGCAAAGAGCGAGAACATCAAGCCGTCCGTACCACTATCGATTGCCGTTGTAGCCAGCCAAATCGGTATTACCGCAAGCCCTGTATCCGCAGCGGTTGTTGCTATGAGCGGATTCCTTGAACCGTTCGGTGTTAGCTATCCAACATTGCTTGGTATCTGTATTTCCACAACATTTATTGCGGTTATGATTACTGCCTTTATCATGTCGACCTTTTACGAACAATGATTTGTCCTCTGATCCTGTTTACCAAGAACGTTTGGCAGCAGGCCATGTGGCACCACCTCGCGAAAAAGAATGTGGATTTCCATCTAAAAACCAGGTGCGAAAAAAATCTGTATTAATCTTCTTAATCGGTATCATTTGTATCGTATTCTATGCAACAGCGATTTCTAAGAATATCGGTATCATTAAACCGGTTATCTTTGGTCGAAACGATGCCATCGTCGGATTCATGATGATTATTGCAGCGGCTATTACATTCTTCTGTAAACTAGATACAGCACAACTTGTCAACACAAGTACATTCAAATCTGGTTTATCCGCCTGTGTCTGTGTTCTCGGCGTAGCATGGTTAGGCGATACCTTTGTAAAAGGTCATATCCCTGAAATTAAAGCCATGGCCTCTAGCATGGTAACGGCATATCCATTCTTGTTAGCAGTTGCCTTCTTCTTTGCTAGTACGCTTTTGTATAGCCAAGCAGCGACTACACAAGCACTTGTACCGGCAGTAATCCTTGCTTTAGGTATTACACCGGAAAATACGGGATCTGTATATATCATTATCGCATCCTTTGCGGCCGTATCTGCACTCTTTGTACTACCTACATACCCAACACTTTTGGGGGCTGTACAAATGGATGATACAGGTTCGACCCGAATCGGTCATCTCGTATTTAACCATCCCATTCTTCATCCCAGGCGTACTTGCCATTGCTATTTCTGTAGCACTTGGTTTCGTTGTTGCTCCATTGATGTTGTAATTGGTGAAAGCTTATAAAATCCTATACTATGCATAATACACAGGGGCCTAGTCACTACGACTAGGCCCTGTTAACTGTTATGCAATGGATACATTATTGGAAAAAAATGCTATACTATAAGTAAGAGAGGATATATATAGTGTGGTTAAGCAAGAGTATATAGGAGCCTATTATGTATACGATTTCTATCAAGCTAGATATGAATCGCATCCCGCCGGAAGCATTCGAGGCATTGAGAGAGAAGCATCATATCTGGTATAAAAACATATTTTTGATGCAGGAAAATTTTTAATGTTTGGCACAAGACCAGATAACTCTGGTGAAAAGCCTTTATTATCGCTCAAGGAACAGTTGAGGACTTAGAAGAGGCTGTACAATTCGACGCATATTATGCGGAGCAATTGGCAACCTATGAGATTCGCGAATATAAGGTAACATTGTTCAATGAAGCGATTAAAAAAACTATATAGATTAATATTAGATATCCCATATGAAAGGGCCCCTAGTACATTGGGACTAGGGGCCCTTTGGGGCTTATAGGACAAAAAAGTGTGTGAGAAACCCTTATGACACTAGTAAATATCTAGTGTTATAAGGGTTTAATCTTTTTCTGAAGAAGTTTGAGGGTGGACAAAAAGTGTGGGTGAAAAACTTCAGTTAACCCTTGTAATTACTCGACTAAAATGAGGTTATATCTTCCTATATATAAACAAATATGGAGGAAGAGTTTATGCGACAAATAAAAATGTCCTGATTGTAATGAAACATGTATTAAAACATGGTGTTTTAAAATCTGGTTCTCAGCGTTGGTTTTGCAAATATTGTAAGGTGGCATTTACCGTTAAAATTAATAAATTAAGTAAAGAGTTAAACCTATTCTTGAATTGGTTATTCAGCACAGATATTCAAGCTGATATGCCTGGTAAAGGTCGTACATTCAGGCGTAAAAACCGCTAAATTTTTGGTCCATATGGCCATTGCCACCAAAAGTGGAAGAAGTACATGATGTGGTATATCTTGATGGAATTTACTTAGCTAGAAATTTATGTGTTTTGATTTGTTGCAATGATACTCATGTTCTAGGATGGTATGTCTGTCGTTATGAGCATGCTAGAGCTTGGCAGTGTTTAATGGAACGGATTGCCGAACCTAAAGTCGTTGTGTCTGATGGTGCTAATGGTTTGCCTAAAGCATTACGTAAAGTTTGGCCTCATAGCAGTCACCAAAGATGCCTGTTTCACATTTTTTGTCAGGTTAGACGATATACGACAAGTAGACCTAAAACGTTAGCTGGGAAAGACCTTTATAGTCTTGCCAAAGCTTTATTTAATGTGAAAACAATGGATCAAGCCTTTGTATGGATTAATGAGCTTTCAGCGTGGCGAATGACATATTCTGATTTTTTACGAGAAATGACGATTGATGAATTCGGAAATAAACGCTCTACACATGAGCGTTTGCTTAAAGCTGAATCATCATTATGGCGCCTAATTAGGCAACAAACTTTATTTACATTTTTGGAATGCATTGATATTAAAGTACCTACAACAAATAATCGTATTGAAGGTGGAGTAAATGCTCAACTAAGAAGTATGTTACGGGCTCATAGGGGCCTTTCACTTGAAAGAAGACTAAAAGCGGTCTATTGGTGGTGCTATATGCACTCACCAAGACCGCTTTCTATTTCAGATATATTAAATTGTATGCCTCACAGATGAATCGATTGTCGCTATCTACAAACGGTTATCTAGTTATTGCCAAATAGATCGTTCAATCCCTCAATGGGGTGATGCTCCTGTTTGGAATGAGCTACATATGTCTACAGATTTTCCAACTTATTGGGATTAGTCACACACTCTTTTTGTCCTATAACCCCCTTTTGGCGTTTTATCTGTTTTTACAGTCCTTGCAGATTCCCGCAATTTCTAAGTGATGCTCTGTTACTGTAAAACCTGCATCTGTAAGTTCCTGTGGCATTTCTACGACGGGGCAGGTATGTAGAGGTATCATAGTTCCACATTTCGTACATACCGCATAGTGACGGTGCGTATGGGGTGTAATTTCGTAGTACGCCATGTCGCTACCCATGATGGTGGTACGTGTAACGATATCTTTTTGTTTCTAATAACTCAAGGGTGCGGTAAATGGTAGACATCCAGGTGGTGCTGCCATCGCCTAATCGTTCAGCAATTTCGATGGCGGTAATCGGTTTATCCGTTGAGTTTAATACGGACCAAATAGCTTCGCGCTGTTTGGTCTTTTTTATGCCTTCTGGCCAATGTGTTGTATTCATAATATCGCTTTCTATTATGGGTTAACTATTAACTGTATGTACTCTTGTACACATACTATTTATTTACTAAATTGCATCCTCCGAATAATGGATTTAATATTCTTGATGATGAGTACTACCAATAGGATGAATACCGATGTAAGTGATACAAAGCCACCTGGTGCCACGTTAAGATAATAGGATCCGAATAGGCCGATAATCATGGCCAGTAAACTAAATCCAATGGAGCAGAGTAAGGTCGTTCTAAAACCTTTTTCCAATTGTAATGCAGAGGCTACCGGTAAGGCGATCATGGCACTTAATACGAGAACGCCGACGATTTTGATGGAAATGGATACGGCTGCCGCCATTAAGATAGCAAATACATAGTTAATCAAATCCACTTTTACACCCTGCTACTCGTGCTGCTCTTCATCGTAGGCGATATAGAGCAGTGAGTTGTAGAGGAAATACAAGGTTAACACAGATAATATGGTGAGTACTGCAATGCTAATCATATCTGTAGTATTTACGGTTAAGATGCTACCGAAGAAGAACACGTTAGCGTTAGCTTTCAGCTTGCCCGAACTGATGAGGGTAATGGCTGTACCGATGCTGAGAGATAAGATGATGGTAAGAATTAAATCAAGATGATGAGAAAAGTATTTTCGCAAGAACTCGATAAGAGCGCCGCAGATAGCGGTGAATATGAAAGCCCCTAATATAGGGTTCGTATTGGTCAATAAACCGAGGGTAATTCCGGCGAGGGATGCGTGGCTCATGGTGTCGCCAATCATACTGGACCGGCGTAGTACCATAAATATACCGATGCATGGGCATAATAGAGAAATGCAGACTGCTACGAAGAAGGCATTTTGCATGAAATCATAATTAAACATGGCGCACCTCCTTAGATGTTGTATCATCAGCCTGAGCCTGAGCCTGAGCCTGAGCCGTCACGTCTGTAAAGCAGGAACAGTTTTCATGGTCCACAGGATTGCATCCTGTGTTATGCATGATTTCGCAAGCATATTGTTCAGGGGAACAGAGATGACCTTGACCATTTGCAATGTGATAGATATTTGTCGAATTTGCAAGAGCCATTTCCAAATTATGCTCTACGGAAATAATGGTAATATGATGTTCCTGATTTAGTGTGCGCAAGAGGGCATAAATACCTTCTTGGCTCTTGCGGTCGATGCCCGTTGATGGTTCATCGAGAATGATAAGGTCTGGGCTACCGATAAGGGCCCGTGCGATAGAAACGCGCTGTGCTTGACCGCCGGATAATTTGCTGATGAGGCGGTCTTTAAACTCTGTCATATGTGTGAGCTCAAGAACGCGATTCACTTCATGCTTATCTTTGATGTTCAATAGCTTGCGATAGGAATCTAGAATTTCATGGACTGTAATAGGAAATCCAGCATGGGAGAAATCATTCTTTTGTGATACATAACGAATATTGTTCGTGTTGCATGTGATGGAACCTTTTACAGGCGTTAGAAAACCTAGAATGAGGCGCAAGAGGGTGCTTTTACCAGAACCATTATCGCCTACGATGGAAATATAATCACCGCTATGCACCTCTACGTTTAAATCATTTAGCACATAGGGCGGTTGACCTTGGTATGAAAAAAATAAAGATGTTGAATTGATAACATAAAAAAACCACTTTTCTGATTGACAAAAATTATTACTACGTTTATACTATAACTATATTACAAATGCAACTGAGTCGCAACTGCAATTAAAGAATACTATATATACTATAATAGCATGAGCACTCAGGATTTAGAAAAAAGGAGGCCTACTATGGTCAAGAAACTGGTATTGTTAGTAGTTGGCGTGCTGATGGCTGCTCTATTTGCAGGCTGTGGTAATGATGCGCCAAAGGAACAAGCAGGTAAGAAAATCCAAGTGGTAACAAGTTTTAATGCTATGTCTGAATTTGCGAAGGCTATCGGTGGCGATAAGGTAGAGGTATCTACGATTATTCCAGATGGTACGGAACCACATGACTTTGAATTAAAACCAGAGAATATGAAACAATTAGCATCAGCGCAAGTATTTGTTTATAACGGACTCGGCATGGAACCTTGGGCGCAACAAGCGATTGATGCGGCTAAAAACGACAAACTTGTATCTGTGAAAGCATCTGACGGTGTAGAGGCTATTAAAAACACAGATCCTGACGAAATTAAAGAACATGGCGCAGAAGATCCCTCATGCATGGTTGTCTTTGAAAAATGCTAAGATCGAAGTTAAAAATATTAAGGATGCATTGGTAAAGGTAGATCCTACTAATAAGGATTATTACGAAAAGAACTACAATGATTATGTAGCAAAATTAGATGCGATGATTCAAAAATATGAAGGTCAATTTGCAAAAGCTCCACACAAAAACTTTGTAACAGGTCATGCTGCTTTTGCATATCTATGCCGTGACTTTGGATTAGAACAAAATAGCGTAGAAGATGTGTTTGCAGAAGGTGAACCAAATGCGGCACAATTGGCTAAACTCATCGAATACTGCAAGGAAAATCAAGATTACCACAATCTTCGCAGAAGAAATGGCTAGTCCAGAAGTATCTAAGACATTAGCTCAAGAAGTAGGCGCTAAGGTAGAAACTATTTATACTATCGAAAGCAAGGAAGACGATAAAACATATCTTGAACGAATGGATGATAATTTGACTAAAATCTTAGGAAGTTTGCAATAACTTTTTATGAGTAAAATTAAACTATTTATAACATAAAAAAATATAATAAAATTAAAAAGCAAGGTATATTCTATACCTTGCTTTTTATGTTATAATGAAATGAGCGTTTCATGAAAACAAATGTACTATTTATGTGCATTGACGCATACTTTGTATTGTGTTGTATTAATAAGTATTAAGAGGACATATGATTGAATTCTTTGATCGATTAGTAGGGCCTATCGATACGGATGGCGTACGCATATATCGTCAACGTACCAGCATAACTCAATTAGTCGTGATGATGGTGCTAGCCGTTATATGTTACCAATTCACCGCTATAGGTGATTCGGTATATGCGGAGGCTATGAAACACTTCATCATGAATCCCACAACATTTATGAAAATTGAACAACTTCCTATGGTTAATATCATTGAAATCAATGGATTGCTACAAAAGTTGAGTACGACGACACCTCTGTGGGATGTGAGCAGATGGCTATTGCTGATTGTGAAAGCTTTAGTTATGGCTATACTTATCAGTGGATATGCATTATGGCGTGCTCGTCATTGCTATACGATGACTATTTTAACCGGTGTATTCCACTGTATTGCATATGCGCAAGTGGTAATCGGTATCTACATGTTGAGCATTGGTGTACTCTTTGCTTTCGCTAAAGCGCCTGTCGTCCTCGTGTTGTTATTAGGGCGTATTTCTTACGATTATTTGCCTTCTTCTTACCATGTCCTTAATCACCGTGGTAGGACGTATTGTGGGGGCCTCCGTTTCGGGCAATGCCTTTGAAGGACTTCTCGTTATATGCGGTGCGTACATCATCTGGGTAGGCATAAAATTTTTAGGCATACTACTATTTTAAAAAGACACATTCCGTTTTTGGAATGTGTCTTTTCATCGTTATATAGCAACTACGCATGATTTGTCCGATAATTCTTATTTGGCAAGGTAGTTGTTTTCATATTCATTAAATAAGAATGCTACATTATCTTCATCGTATTCGATTTGTTCAGACCATCGTCTGATTTGTTCTGGCAGATTTCCGAATTGATGTGTTAGCAATGCGATGAATACTGTGGCGTCAAAGGCGTATCGCACAAGGCTTTCTAACGAGTATTCTGCAAGCATATCAATTTGGCGGTATAAGATGTATTGATACACCTTGTTGAGTGCGGATACATCGATGGTGTCAGCCTTAAGTAAGTCCATCGTAGTTGATGCCGTTGTCGATGACAGCATGGCCTCTAAATGGGCTAGTTGTTTTGTCCATTCCTCATCGATAGGCTCCGTTTTCTTATATACAGTAACTAACTCTTGGCAGTAGTGGATAGAATGATTGAGTGTAAACTGACAAATAGCAGGATTAATACCTAATGCTAAGAGGTCAAAGATATTTTCGAGTACGGGACGGTCTTCAGCAGTAAATTCGCCGTCATCATCTTCGATGGTGAATAGCAATTGATCGCCTTCGGTAGCTAGTAACTTTTCTACCGATTCTTCGCAGGATAGACCGACGCCACAGAGCTCGAGGTCTTCGATATATTTATAGAACCGCGGATGCATATGACAGGTATCGCATAAACTATCTTCGCCTAGTTCTAAGACCACGCGGCACAATCCATCTTCCCGTAGCAACGGACAGGTAGGCTGTTTGTCGCTAAACATGAAATAATAGCCTTCGTCATCGACGGTCATAAATTTCCGTAGGTCTTCACCTAATGGTGTAGGCAGTGTTTGATATAATTTAGCCGTCTCCTCATCTACATCGATAGTCCACTTTTGACAACATGTATGATGACATTGATTGGCTTTGCATTGAAAATGTATGGTAAAAGGTTGGATATAAAGAAATCATAGTACTCACTTGTATATATTATTAACTACTGTTTTACTAATTAAATTGTAACATATGCTATCTATTCGTGGGTGTTATTTTTAGATTATGATTTTTGTTCGTGAAAGTCCCTAACTATTGTGTATAATAGTAGTATATGGAATATTTACTAATACTATTTATGTAGGAGGAACTTATGAAATCTATGTTCGTAAAAAGGCGGTATTGCATTGGCACTAGCAGCGGCATTTGGGGTAAATGCACCAGTTGTTGATGCGGCTAGTATTGTACCGGTACAACCGACAGTAGCAGTTGTTGATGCTAATCATGCAGCCATTGTAGGCGCCAATACATTGCTCAATGCTTTCATTCAACAACATCCAAAAGCAGCGATTACAGAAATTGCATTTGATGGCGAAGATGGTCAAATTAAATATGAAGTTGAAGGCTTTGATTCAACAGGTAAGTATGAGTTGAAATACAACTACAATACAAATCAAATTGGTGAAACAAAAAGAAGGCGCATACAAGGTTGGTTTTAGAGAAAAAAGGCCTTTGATCCTACTCGTATTTTAACGCCAGACGCAGTTGTAAACTTTGCCTTTGCTCAAACAAAAGGCCAAGCAACTAGCCTTAATAGCTGGTCTGTAAAAAATGAAAAAGGTCGTTTTGTATACGATGTAGAATTTGGTGCCGCTAATCATCAAGAAATTGAAGTACATGTAGACGCTTTCACAGGTGAACTTGTATCTGTAAAAGGCGTAAAATAGGTGTATTTGACATCTTACTGCAATAGGAGTAGGATGTTACTATACACATGCTGGTATAGCTCAGTTGGTAGAGCGGCTCATTCGTAATGAGTAGGTCGT
>BNJU01002078.1_pt1 | contig 53600 bp, 52 predicted proteins | sample 8539281 | NCBI WGS metagenome assembly BNJU01 (sample SAMD00202456, study PRJDB9452) | human saliva metagenome | isolation source: human saliva | place: Japan | reverse complement strand
GAAGTTACGGCCAGCTCTTCAAATGTTAACAATATGAATTAGACAAGAACCAGGTTTATAAAAAGAATAGTAGTTTTATCCGATGAATGAAGAGGTGAATATTCGCGTCTTTTGATACGAGTAAAGAGTTATATTCCAAACGCAATAATGGCAAGACCGCCCGCAAGTATCGAGTAAGCTCGAGGTCCAATATGTGACGCTATCGACCGGAGAAGAAAATGTGCAAGTGATGATGCTGATTTCTTTTCCAGAAATTCTCGAGTCTTAATTGGACATTTGCAGGCAACCAATCGAATGATGAAGTCTGGCTGAATTGGGAAGAAAGCAATACGCTTTTTATTCCTTCAGCTCATTGTGATGGAAGGAATTGTCTCCAGATATGGGTATTTCAGTTCGCAGACTCATTTTCAAAAACCGATTGAAGAAATTCATGATATTATCGCGTCTATTAATGAAGAAAACATTGAAAACAAAACGTTTAATTGTTCTGAAGAAAAATGGACGAGTTCGCGATTGTATCGCAGCAATTTAATGAGCTCTAGATAAGATTAGTTTCATGTGCACAACAAAAGCATTTCGTTGAAGATGTATCGCATGAATTGAGAACGCCTGGTAGCCATTGTAGAGAAGGCCACCCTCGAAGCTTTTAAATCGTTGTGAAAGATGATCCAGCAGTGCGAAGAGTCTCACGGCCTCTCTAGCGGAAATTAAGCGCATGAAGACGCCGTTCACAGATGCTTTGATTTATCTCGTGCACTGCAAAGTAAGGGAACAGTATAAAGATGCGACAACAGAGGTCGTTGCGACAGCAGAACAGATTGTAACTGAATTTCAAGGTGCTATCCGACTTTTTACTTTTCTATTGCCGATATTGATACCAAGAAGGAAATTATTTCTCCAATCTATCGCAATCACTTCGAGCAAGCCATTATCATCTTACTCGATAATGCCGTGAAATATTCAACAGAGCGAAAAGAGATTATCAGCTTTTCTCCAACCACGTGGAAGCAGTCGAAATCGGCGGTATCAGCATTTCGGGATGGGATTAACGGAAGAAGATAAGAAAAGTATTCTCGTTTTCACTCGTGTCGATAAAGCACTAGAGAACGTGGAGGAAATGGCTTAGGCTTATCAATTGCTAAAGAATTAATCGAAGGGTATAACGGGTAAAATTAGCCTGACTTCGAGACTCAATCATGGGTCATTATTTAAAGTGAAATTACGATTGAGAGAATAAGAGAGAGATACGAAATTTCCGAAAAATTTTGTATCTATCTGCATAATTAGAAGTGTAATATTTAATAAGTTATATGGGGCTTTTACAAATGAAAAAGCGAAAACGGCCGTAGCCTTGGGAGCATTTATCGCGCTCGGTCTCGAGGAAAGTAGAAGCAGAAACTGTCCCATGAAACTGGTGGAATAGAATTACCTATTAATACGAAAGCAAATTCCGGAAGTGATGCCATTTTCAAAAGCAATGGTCATTATGCATTGATTGATATGGGAGGGATTATGATTTCAGATGGAACGAATCCTTTATATCCAATTAGATTGGAAATGCTACGCGAAATTATCAGAATGTTGAAAAGACTGTTTGTTCCGTCATCTTTATCAAATGCTGGTGTTCAAAATTAGACTTGTTTTAGGGACCATGTACTAGACCATATTAGCGCTGATGAAGTACTCAACAGACTTCCAGTAGATACTTTTATTTGAAAAAGTATCTCACTTAGAATGTTTCTTCGACTTTGATACACTATACACTGTGACAATGCACCAAAAGTCAAAGAAAAGGAGCAAACTTTACGAGATATTTCTGATAAAGAGAAGTACTTAAATTAGGAGACATGGATATTCAGTTGTATAACTACAAAAATGAATATGTCGATGGACAACTTAAAAAGGTAAGCATGATAATTGAATCTGACACAGAAGTATAGTAAACGGACAGAAAAATTTACCTGAGGAGACCTTGATAACGCTGAAGGTGCTGAGGATAAATTAGTCCCTCAAATTGAAAAGTCGATTTGATGAAGTGGAATCATCACTACGATGCAAAATATCTGCACTCTACTCAACACTTTGTGTACATAATCTTTCACCTCACAATGATCGAAAAGCAAACAGCAGGTGCTTTGATATTAATATCGATCTCGACGAAGATGACGGTCGAGCCCAGAAAGGATCATGTCTATAGTTCAAGTAAAACTGCAAACATGCAACGGTGATGATATCTCTAATCATGGCTATCAAGAATATTTTCACGATACATTTAAATATCTCCAACCGTCCAAAGTTTCTCGGTAGTATCCAAAGAAGATGGTTTCTGGAAATATCGCTATGAGATGACCAAAGTGGCGATTGGTTGGCAAGGAAATTAATGGCAAGTTCTATTTCTTTAACGGAAAGGACAGAAATGCAAACAAGTCGATGCTGATTTTACGAAGGATAGTTGGGATGCAACAGAGTCCGCGAGACATCACTGCGTCAGACAGATGGTTCGTGACAACCGTGGATGTTCTGGCATGAGAAGATGCTTGGTATTACATCTCAAACCAATGGAGGCGAGAGACAGAATGAGCTTGCAGCCAGCGGAACAATCAACCTCTATGTCGATAAAGATGGAAAGATGCATGCAGGATGGCAAACATCTAATGGCAAGCGAGATGCTGTCGCTTTCAAGTGCTGGGAACACTACACTGAGAGCGAGCAGCTTCTTCCATGGAAGCTAATAGCGAAATGGTATTACTTTCGCAACAATAATGTTGCAGTAACTGGATTTAAGAAATGACGGACGCATTTCTTCTGATGAATCTGGAGTGATATGCAAACTGGACGGAAAGAAGCCGATGGAGTCCGTCGCCATTTTGCAAGTTCAGAGCCATATACTGGTTGCGTTGAAAGGACGCAGTGAGGCTTGTGGTGCTCTTAAGCAAGAGGGCGGGAAACTAAACTCGGAGTATCGAAAGAAGAGATGACAGGTACTACTTGAATGAAGAAGTATCATGTACCAAACTGGTTGGAAATGGATTGAAGGAAAATATCGTTATTACATGCGAGTGGAGCCTCGAAGAAAGGTTGGCTGAAAGATGGAAATAAATGGTATTACTCAAATCCTGAAACACGGAGAAATGGTCACTGAAAAAGAAACTGCGATAAAGTGAATTACTACTTCGCGATTCTGGTGCTATGGCATGCAGGGCTGGAAACACATGATGAAGAGTATCATTACTATCAATCAAGCAGTGACCCAATGCTAGCCAGGTGCGAAAGAGACTCTGCTAGAGTGAAAGTATTAACCAGAAGTCCGGAAGCAGAAAATGCATACCGGACAACAAAGCAGTCGCTGATATTATTACTTCGAGCACTCTCGGAGCACGCAAACTCGCTGGAAACATGGCATGGACGTGCTTATCACATTATCACGTCGAGCGGTGATATGCTTAAGGTGATGGTATAAAGCTAGCTGCAACTGGTACTTCTTACATCGAAACAACCCCATCGATGCCACAGATACGCCAAATTTGCTGGAGATACTATTACTTCGAGGAGTCGAGCAATGTCGAGTCAGCTGGGTTAAGCATATGACGACATGGTGAGGCTATTACTGCCAAGGCAAGTGCTGCAGTAACTTCGCAATGGAAACAGCTCCTGATGGCTATAAAGTCGGTGGGGAAGGTAGTGGTTGCCTAATGGCGTAACGACACAGCTACAACCACAGCGACAGCTACTTCTACGACAGAAACAATCAGCTGCTGAGGAAACGACTCGAGCAGTGTGACAGCTACGGGCAAACAACGTTGACAACGACGGCTGAGCCTACAAACAGAACAAAAGATCGATCGTAATTCAATTAGATAAGACACCTGAAATTACAGATGCAAATGATATCGAGTGACAAAAGTCGACGCTCCTCTTTGGAAAGGAGCGTACCATGAACCCCATTTCTGCCACTGCACTTACACTAGAAAAGTGCTATTTCTCACTGCAGGCGATTTGCTTGTCGTATTTTATTCCAGGAGGACAACCATGCGCGAACAACATGTACTCATTGGCACTGTTCGAGCAACAGAGCGGTTAGGCTTCATCGTAGCTGGTATCCAGCGTTATTCCGTCTATTCCTGCAAAGGATTTATTAAGTCGTTTCGCAGTGATTGGGACATACAGTCAGAGAGGACTAACAGTGGCTCAGGAGAGATGCCGTACAATCACAGTCTCGTCACAGAAGGCAGAAGAAAACCCAACCTTCCTTTCTCATTTCTACCATCAACCTCATAACGTTACTGACACACTATCATCGGAGCTGTCAGCTACAAAGAACTTTCAGAAGAGTTAGATGCTGGGCATCACGTCGAAGGTACACCGTGTGTCTATCCTGTGACAATGCACCGACCTTCTTCGAACGATCGCAGAGTCATTTGAGCAGAAGTGTTTAATCACCGAGAATCGGCTGTAACGACCTGCATCGAAAACCATTCCAGGAAGATTACGCTTCTGCTAGAAGAATTAAACAATCAACTTCGTCAATCATCTCGAGAGAAAACAAATCTATCGTATTGACTGGCTAACTGGGAAAAGAAAATGATCTCACAAACATTTCAGATCCGTTTTGCACAACCGAGTATTCGAAGACATTATGGAACAAAAGAGAGAATATCGACCATATTCAAATCTTCGCTCTTGGAACAAGTGTGAGCTGTTGAAGAACGTGGGGGCTTCACTATAGATACTAGTGGTGCTTTACGTGATATGGTGTCCAAAACCACATCCACTGCAAATCCTTGCCCTGAAGTGGCGATGGAACCGCCGAGTTTCTATCTCGAGATGCCCGTGCACAAGACTAGCGTTAGGAACAACTGCGCTGTACGCTAACCACGTTGGGAAGAAGTGAACGACAGCTTTCGTGCGTAAAGACAGCTGGACCTTCTGCAGACGATTAAAACCTGAGCTAGCAGTGAAAGATGACCGCAGTGTCGCGATGTGATTCCAATATGGAAGCATATGTCGCTGGTAAAGTAGTTTATCGATAATGAACGTTGCGCAAGTGCACTTTCTTATGTGTCTGCTGGTTATGTAAGAGCTCTACCGTCAAAGCGAAACGCATCGTTGATGTCGTGTCTTGTGCCAGCTACTCACCATTTATTCGTATGATGGTTGTCCATCAGCGCATGTCAATCTCATCACCCACGTGAAGGATTCTGCGCGTGATTAATTCAAAAGCCGTTGGAAACACCGTCGGCCTCAAACACGCTCGCTGGGAGAAAATCTACGATGAGAACTCGCGATGAGTGTTCATGAAGCGCATGGTAGCATTAATTCTTGACTGATCGAGCGGCGATGTGATCGAACTCTCACGCACTGGGGAAGAAGTAGCCCTTCTTCCAGAAATATGTGAGAGTATTCGCCAAACATGGATAACGTTAAACAGCCGATTTTGCAACTACGCCTAGCAGCGAAACAAAAGTGACCACAAACGATGTTAATCGAGACGTGATGGACGCAAGTGGCTGACACGCGCGACATGCATGACTACAGCCAGACTAGGTGAAACCTCAGTCTGACCTCAGAAAAAGTGAAGAAAGCACAATTTTCCTTCATAGCGAAGAAAAGATTTTTAAAGGAGTTCCTAGCCGAGAAGTTTTCTTGTAGTAGCGGTAACGTGAACAACACTCGAAAGAGACTAATGCGCGCAGGGACAGGTCCCGGCACTGCATTTGAATTCAAAGTAGAGACGAAATGGCTGGAACTGCGGACTAACGTCATGAAAGAATTTCAAGACATTGTAGACAGCATACTATCTCTCTAGCCGAAGAAAATGATGGTGTCTTTCATTCCTGAAAGCTGCAGGATTTCTTTAGTAGCAGTAACGAAAGACGTCGAAAGAGAAATATGCGAGTAGGGATTTTGATCCTGACTCCGCATCGAGCATCTTGAAGGAGAGAGACTGAACGGCTCCGAACCGTAGTCTTAACGTTACCGCTTACTATAAAAGAAATCCCGTAAGTGAGTTTCTTTATAGGAATCATCTGCTACTATCATTATTTAACATTTCTTCGCGCAACTCCGTTTGACTTTTTCTTGAAAAGGTCTCTCTCTTTCTGTAAACTGTTACTCTATATGAGCGCAAGGCGATGACGGAGACTTTCCATTCACTAGTATTTCGAAACCAACAAATTTGGACGATTTGCAACCACTGGAGATAAAAGGAATCTTTTCCTACTCGTCCATTACTCGCCTCACTCCTGGCACATTTCATTCAGCCGGAAAAGAATGTCGCGACGTGAATACGAACTTAGGCATCGTTGCAAAACAGTCTCCCAGACCTTCCTGGGTCCAAGCATGGTAAGTTGTCGGCGGGGAGACACATACAGTGATTTGTTTACCGTTCGGATGTATTTGCATCACTGTCTCTCGACCCTGAGTGGAGAGAATCAACGGACACGATGATCGATCGTCTGAATCTTAGTCGAGGGTTCATCCATCGGGATTTCACAAGACCATATTGTTGTAGACACCATCATTCAACCCTCAAAAATTTATTTTCTTATGACACTAAACGGCACAATGAAACCAAATGCGTGAGCGGTTTATTCAAGAGTTTCAATCAAAATTGTGGATGGCGTATTTATCGGCGTTATGTTATTCGGCTGTTTACCAATACGATTGCGTTTATATTTTGGCCATGAATTATCATCGGCTTCGCCGCACGATTATTAACGGCGCTGGAGGCTTGTGAGAGCATATCGTGCATCAGCAACCGTATCAGAAAGCAGTTAGCGATTGCCGCTATGTTCCTACCAGCAAACCATACTCCATATGTGATTGGCGTGTCAGGAATCGGCGGAGGAGTGAGATGCTTTGCGTGTCTACTAGTGACATCGACCTTCAACTGGCTCCTTGGAATGCGAGAATTCATCGCTCAGCAAAATAAGAATCAATAGATAACTCTTAGAAACGAGAGTTTCTAAGGTTTTTCTTCGCCAAAATCCACAAAAATAAATAGCAGAGAGTTTGGGGAGTAGATTAGCAGAAGAATCTTACGGATCCTATAATCGCAGTAGTGATGGCGTCAAAAGATAAATCAGTGAGTTAGGAATGATTCCTCATCTCCCTTTTGAAGCTTTGAAGGTGCCAGGAGCAAGGCTCGAGACCGAGTGCCCAGCCCGGCTGATTGCAGATCCGTATGGATTCGAAGTAATCTGAGCCAATAAAGAAGGTGCCCACATTATTTATGCACGATTTCACGTCTACGCTGTTTCTGGACGAATCTCTTGGCCAAGTTTTTGTCATGCTGAGTTTTGCTTTCTCTTCGCCTTCTCCATCATCCCTTTGAGTCGTGGATCCAGAGTCTTTCGATTGGCGTATTTTTACGTTTCTCGCTTTGGCGAGAGCGGGCTCGTAACTTTCGACAAGCTCGCCATTTTTCAATTCAACCTCGTCTCCAGAAATGCCTTTCCTTCTCTAATGTTTGAATGAAGCATGCCTCGATCACGGTGTGTAGCAAGGTGATGGCTGTTCCTTCAAGACCATTACGTCCAGTACGGCCAGCACAGTGGGCAGAAATGCAATTCCACCCAGGAATTTCTAAGTTGATGACATGTGAGAAACTCCCTCTGACATCAATTCCACGTGCAAGACAGCATGCAGTTGCGACAACGAATTGATAATCCATTTGTTAACGACATCACATCGACGACGTTCTCTTGAAGGACATCTCACGAATCGATTGCTACTTTTCGAAGTTATGAAAACACCGCGGGTCTGTCTGTCACTTCGTCCGCTTTATGTCACGTTGCGTAGTAAGCAGTTAATGGCAAGGACAATCATCGCAGTAAACGGACGAAGAACGTCCGTTTGGATTTACGTGCTTTTGTGACGAGCAGTTGATTTTTACTCGTTGGTGAAACGAGTTGCCGTACTCTCGATTTGTATCACCTGGATTGCCCAAGTATTTCTTCAAGAGATGGTTTGAATCTTCTCACGGAATCGCTGCGAAGAGCCAGACATTTGTAAAGTTTTCTGGCATACGAGAGGCAATCTCATCGACAGTTTCTAAGAATCGAGTCAAACGTCATATCGGCTTCATCGACGACCTGCACCGGTTTGGACAGTTTGAACGAAGGCAGGGCGCCTGCATTAAAGTCGGCGGCCACGAATCAGGTGTCGCTGTAATCACGATATGTGGGTTTGCGTTTGCGTGAGTTTAGCCACTGACGTGTCGGTACCGCTGATAGGTGCATTTTTCTACTAAGATATCTGTATCGCAATGAAATATAAGTTGAGCTGCAAACAGCGGTTAATTGTTCTGCGAGTTTCACGACTTGGAAACAGTAATCACTGATTGCAATTCTCGATCAGCTTCAGGGTCGATTTTATTGATAGTGAGGCAACAGAAACTATGGCTCTTTCGCTCCCAGTTTGCGATTGAGCCAACTGCAGATTCCTCCTTTAATAAAAGAGGAATGACACGTTCTTGAATAGAGTTGCCGGTGTAAATTTTGTCAGCCAAGTGACTTTTTGCAAGTACGGCTGTAATACGCAATCTAGCAAATTTCATGTTTTCATCTCTCTTTTCTTTTCTCTATGTAGGACCATTATACTACATAATTTCACGCTGGGGACGATGAAACAATTTTGCGGCCATATCGTGTCGGTGGCGTGACATGAGTGAATGAAGAAAAGTTACAGTTTCTATAGTCAGCTTAATTTTTAGGAGTGAATCGCTAATGACTTATGAATTACCAAAGTAGAATACGGCGTATGTTTACGCATGAGAGCCATATTTGATGCACGCACAGTGGAAACTCACCACGACAAAGACATCACAATGCGCATATGTTACAAATTTAAACGCAGCGGTGAGAAAACACCTCAGCTATTCGAGCAGTTGAAAGAATTAATTTTGAAGCGATTTAAACACTGTTCCTGAAGACATCCGTGTAGCTGTTCTGCACCAATGGTGACGCACGCGCGGCTCCACAGCTTACTTCTGGACTCAAATTATCTCTTGATGGTGCAAACGGCCAGAAGGCGCTGTTATTAGCAGCAATCAACGAGCTATCGGAGAGCTTCGACGAATCTAGCAATACAGCAACGCAGCAGCAACTCTGGCTTTGGTTCGGGGTTGGGCTCAGTTGGTTTCTTTCAAATGGAAAATTGAAGTTGTTTTCCCACTCCAAACCAAGAGACAGCCTCTATCAGAGGCAAAACTCCATTATGAGGATTAGATGTGTATGGGAACAGCATACATTTAAACTACTCAAAACCGTCGTCCAGACTACATTTCAGCATTCTGGAATGTTTCAGAGCTGGGATGAAGCAAAGCCAGATCAGTTTCGACAGGCTGCTAAATAATCTATAAAACGAAGACAGCGTCTGCCACTAGAGGCATCAGACGTCTTTTAGATCTATATAGAATAAAGATTGGTAGTATAGAAAGAGGCTAAGACACAAGACTGCCTTCGCAAGGCAGGAGTCGCATGCGATCATCTGATTCGAGTGAGTTCGTTTAAATTGTAACACGAAGACTATCCATCTATGTTTCTAGTTCCGCACAGTTCACCCATACTTCCAAACCCTTGTTGAATATGGAATTGTTGTGGTGAGGTCGAGATCTCCACACGTCCATTGTTCCCTGAGCGTGGCGCAGAAAGTTTCCAGTTTTAACTCTTGTGCTTTCCAGACGTTCGAGCGTTGCCCGTTTAAGAGCGAAAGTATCGGAAGAGCAGAGATTTAGTTTAGAAAACTCAAAGCCATCATCTTTGTCGTAAATTCGGGAGTGTTTATGTTGGCCTTTTGGTTCTTTGGCAGACGCTGACGAAGCGATGGTTTGATTGAACTGGATAAAAGCATGACGGTTCACTGTTTGAGCGTCATCTCCAAAGTCTTCTTCTACCCATCGTTCCCGCCATTTCTAAGTGATGACTTGAACACTGGTTCAGGAGCGAGCGTAGTGTAATCGTACCATATTGAGTCTTTATCATCAACGGGAATGCGTTGATTATCGACTCGAATCGCTGATTATTTTCGAGTCGTCGCGTAAGAAACTCGTGAAAATATTTTTCGGACATTGTTCGCTTCGCTGGCGCGTTCCTGCCAATTCGGTTTTGTGCATCGTAATCGGATGGTTTGTTGGCACCTTCATTCGATTCTCCAGCGAATCGGTTTTATCGGAGCGCGATCGAGAACGTTTTGCGGATTTGTGAACGACGCAGTCCCTCGTTAAAAGGCTGCTGATTGTTAGTGAAATCACTTCCAAGTCTCTCTCGTTCAGCGCTCGTTTCGCAGCAGCGTCTGGTGGTTTTCGACAGGCGGATTCTTGATTGCCCAGGTTAGCAGGCATCTGTTAATAGCGTGCCATTGCTGTGGAGCTAACACCAGAGCGGTTCTCATGGCGAACACCGTCACACCAAGAATTTTTCTGTTTCTTTTCAGCGCAGATGAGAAATACCGGACACGCCATAAGTTGGAACTTGAAGGCTATCATTTTTCGAACGAAGAATGGTTTTCTCACTGCGATAGCCATTTCTGCGGACGTAACGCGTTAGACCGGTTTTGACACTGACGACTGATAGGCGTGAATTCAGCATCTGCATGACATACCCAAGTCTGGATAAGGTGATGATGCTGTTTAAAAGGCGGTTCGATGCTTCCACAACGAAATAAGGAATTTTGATGTGATTCTTTTGCCGCGATCCATCAGAGCTGAGACCACATAAGATTCCCGCCTGAGAGCTGAATCCAAGCGCGCTGGGATCATGCCATGCTGGGTAGTCTTGAGGAAAGAGTATAAAACCACGCTAGCATTGCTAATACAAGGAAAGAAATACACAAATGTCTCATGAATGCCAACATGCTCGTCTTTCTTCAGTGCCCATTGTGTTAACCCAGGAAAAGATCGTCCAGAAGCTAAAAGAGAATGAGAAAGCGAGCCATGAATACCAATTTCCCCAGTCGTCCGGCATGCCACGAAGCCATCGCAAACATCTCCAATGATTGAAACCAATGAGTAGGACAATCGCAATGAATAGCGCGTGTACAGGCGTTGGGATGACGTCTTTCTCTTTGAGCAAGGAAGCTAAACATTGCCGAGGCTGCGCAAAAGCTGAGAAAATATTTCGGATAAACCTTTTTGCGTTTCAAGGAAGGTCGAAACAATGGATAAAGTTAGTCGAGCTGTCAGCAGTGATTACATTCAGACTTTAGAAACTCCAGAAGTGAGCGGTAGTCGCTGTCCCCCACTTACCAAGTGCAGGCTATAAAACGTTGCGTAGAATGACTGTAATAGGGTCCAACGAGAGCGACTACGAAAGATAAAGCAGCCAAACTGTCGGCAAAAGCTTTTTCGTGAGAAGGAATCATTTATTTAGAAATGAGCGCGAAAATAGAGACCTGAGCACATGCAACATGAGCGCATGCAGTAGTATGCCTCTCAAAAATCGTGAGAGCGATAGGGCGCAGTTACATAATATGGCGATTTTCGCGTAAAGAGTGCATCGACGCCAAGGACGATGAGTGGAAAGGCCAATCGAGGTGACATCTTACATCATGCACAACCATATTGATCGCTGGTGAAACGCATCACCCATCCATGCATGAGTGCAAAGAGTAGCGTCGTCCACTCTTTGTGTTGAATATCATCCAGCAACACTGCAAAACCTAATCTGTACAAGACGAGTCAAGTAGGCCACAGAAGAAGACACTCATGGCGATGGCCGAGTGAGGAAATGAGTAAAAGAGAAGATAAAAGGACTCAACAAGAAAAGCGCCCTTACAACTCTTCCACGTTCTCCATCATGCCACATCGAGAGCTATGCCAGAAGAATTCGTTCTGGGTGATGCAAAGAGAGAGTGTCTTGGTAGGTAATTCAAAGAAGTCGACATATTGTACTGCCCAAAGGTCCCTAGGTTATTGCCATGTTCGATTTCCAAATAGAGGATGGACAAAGAGAGCGAAAAATCGCTGAAAATCATCAAGCAGGAGTCAAAACTGCTGATGGCATGGTATCTCTTGGTCAGTCGTCTTTTCCACGGTAGTCCTTCCTTTACTCGTCGTTACCGTTAGCATAGCATGTGGAAACAGTAGCAGCCTGCACGAAAACCATTGATCTTGAACGCATCTTAACCACTTTCAACCCTTATAAGCAGATTAGTGGCAAGATTTGTGGCATACTGAAAGGTAGTTACTAGATGTTATATGGAGTGTATTATGCTTACAAGAAAATTAAAGAAGAAAAGAAAAATCAGCATATTCCATTTCCTTTGCTCGAATTGTTATTTTAATTGTATTCTTTTCATTTATTGCCTTAATCAGCTGCTATGGCGTATATCGATTAGTAAAAGGAGACGAGTTTGTTGCGCATCGTACAACGTACAGAGACAACCACCACTGCTAAAATCAGAAGTTCCGCATCGATCGATTTACGATGCCGCGCGTGCGTGTATTATTTTAGTGGGAAACAGAAACCAAAACTCATGTAACTATACAGACCCGCGGATGCGCAAAGCGTCAACGATGTTAGAAACCGCTAAGAAACAACATGTGATTTCTGTGGATGCTTCCTGAGTTAAAAGAACGTGGACTTGAAAGACTGTTGGGTAACGCGACAAACCCTGACAGTCGATAGCCTGCTAACAGCAGAAGAGAAAGAAGAGAGTCGCGAAAAGGAGAAGTCTCGGTCGAGGTCAAACGTGACGTGATACTGCAGTGGAACATATTTCCTGCCGCGAATTAAATTAAGAAGCGATGTCGAAAACAGGTGATTGACGTATTTTCACGAATGAATAGTGCAGTATGCCTTTATCAACGGTGACTACTGAAAATGAATGAGGCGTCACAGAGCAAGAGGTCGCTAAAATCGTGAACGCCTTGAGAGAGCTATCGCGTCGACGTCGATTCTGACTGGGACCGTGAATGTCCAATGGGCGATGCGTTGAAGACAATTCTTGCGCGTATCGTCCGAAAAGACAGGCTTCCTTCGATAAAGTGAAGCTCACTCTCAGCGCAGGCTACTCACTCAATGACCGATGTTGGAACAAGTCTGCTTAGGAAGAACAACATGAAACAGTGCTTAGCGAGACGAAGACAGTTGCAAAGTCACAAACCAATACAAAGGTGAAGTGGTGACACGACTGAAGCCAAAATCCAGGTGCAAAAGGCGGGTCAAACCCTTGTCTTAACGATTGATGCTGAATTTCCAAAAGAAATAGAAATTGAAGATTGCAAGAGAAGTCTCATGAAAGAGATGACGGATCCCGCTGCGGACCGTGTGTGTATATCGTGTAATGAATCCATGAGACATTCTTGGGTGCAAACGCAGGAAAGAAAAGAAGAACGGATGAAAACTTTCTTATTCCAACGGGTGTCGGACGATTGATGCTCTTGGTGCGACATCAGCACTCATTTGGAAATGTCCTGTTTGCGAAAACCGGCGACCGTTCTTTCAGGATATGATGGATGGAGCGATAGACGATGATACAACTGACGATGATGAGCCATTGAATTCAGAAGCGTCTAAACCAAAGAGTTCTTGGTTTAACCGCAACGATAAAATGGAATTCACAGGCTTGAGATGTCATAGAAACGTTCATCAAACGTTGTAGGCGATTAAACTGGCGATGAAGATGCAGGACAAACAACGTACGAAAAAGGCGCGGTCGTTTAAATGATTATCTAAGCCTATTTGACAAACTCCCGTAGTATTAGCGCAGTCGCGAGTCTTGGTGTTCAGGCAGGGATCGACCTGTCAAATGAAGGAAAGAGAGAGAATGGTGGAACAGCCAATGCCTTCTCAGCACATGACTTTGCGTTCGAGTCGTTACGACTTATATACACGCTGCACTAGCACAATATATGTCTCACCAGCTGCTATAGTGGTGCATATGCCCTCACGCTTAGTGCAGAAATTCGGCGAAACAAAGTCCAAGTGGCGGCATTGGTAATCTAGAAGATGCTTCGTTCCAACGAAGATCTGCGGAATTCGACTCCAGTGGGCACGCAGAACTGGATCGTATTAAAGGCAGGGCTATACCGTGTACGCACATGGTGAAATGCCCGAACGTCTGGTTAGCGAGACCAGAACGTTCTCTGCCGTCGCTTGGTAAAACAAGTGACCATCAGAAGCGTCTTCCTATTCGGGACACAAATCCAGCATATGCTACCGACGTTGAAAATCAGCCTTCATCTCGTATGCACCATACGATAATCCAGAAATCGTCAGTGAAGCTGTTGTTGCTCCGTACTTCCAGATGGACTGCATCTGACTATGCCTGCCAAAGTGGCTACATAGGTCTATGATGCTTGTTTGGAAAACACAGCAGCTCTTCACAAACGAATGAAAGCAGCTGTTAGCTCACAACTCGACAACAACAAAATAACCGACGCTAAGTAAGAAACTGGGTGGCAGACCGTTTGTGCCTACTCAGTGTCATTAAAGTTTAGTAAACTGATCGCTGAAAGACGTAAAACCAGGTATAATAAAAGCAAAATGGAGGACGCATATGGACTTTACCAGACAATTCAACGAGATATTAAATATTCAGGACGTATTTACAGTGACTAAAGCATGTCGCGAACTACTAAATGGGAAAACCCCCACGCGAGGACCTTGTTTTCCCACATGGTGAGCAGAAAGCTGGTGCTGTGATTCGTGACGGAAAGATGTTACTCGTACGTCAATAGAGAAACCATTAGAAATGCATTTCTTGAAAGTGCAGGTAAATTAGACTCTGAAAGGAAGAAGCGCCTCCTAGAAAGCGCAAAACGCGAGTTAGAAGAAGAAAGCGAAATCTTGCTGTGCGTGAATGGGTGACAGTGATGGAGATGAGTCCCAACACCTGGATGCTGCGGCAGTTTATAGTAACCACATTACTGCGAAAATGTAACGGTCAAAGAAGATGCAAACACGCAGACCCAAGATGAATTGTCGAAGAAATCTCCATGGACGCGCACGAAGAAGTGATGCACTCCAAGCTGGTGTGAAATCGCGGATGCGTAGTACGATTATTGCAGCACAGTAGTGCCTTGGATGCATAAAGGAGAATAATCAATGCCAAATGAACTCTTTTAGTAACGAGAAAATCGTATAGAGACAATTAGACAGAATCGAGAGTTAGAAGAACTAGACGAGCAGAGAGACGTGCAGGACAGTCGTTTGTCGTCTTTGGCGAGGGCGAAGAAGGTCTTTCATTCTGAACGCTGAGGAAGAGCACGTACAATCGTACCCAAATCAGGCCTTCGAAAATACAATTCATTCTTCAAATGTGGCTATGGCTTCCAGTGAGTGGTTCTTTTAATCATTACTATGCAGACTCCGAAATGTTCTTTTGTGAGCCAATGTACCTTTTCACTTTTACGCCGTTATGATAGATAAAGTATACAGAAAACATATTGATAAAAGGGTTTTGAACAAAGCTTTTCAGGGAGGAAGATCCTGACCGCAAGTCTTCCGTTAACGTTTCAAACTTTTCACTCTGGTGGCGCATTATTCACGGATGAATAATGTTCTGGTCGCCCCTGTTATCAGCGTCCAGAAGTGGAGCAGGTCCCAAGGAACAAGGGGTGGTAATTATTTCGTCCCTTATAGTCTATTGGCTGTATTTTTTATTTTATAAGGAGGAATAATGAATTTAGAAGAAATAGCAGTTTGATGACTGTGTAGATGTGCTTGTCGGTATTAGAAGTGGTCAAAATACTTAAGTAGCTCATCAAATTTGTGTGGCAATAATTAGTGGTGTGTGATCAATCATTTAAGGTTTTAAAATATTAAAAACTTAGCAACGAAGAGAAACCAAAGTGGGGTTTTGCCAGTGAATTGCGCGTATTAGAAGAAAATCGTTTCTGTTAAAGAAGGCCAGAAGCAAAAGCATTAGGAATAATTGTTGGAACCATCGACGTCACAATGCCAGTGGTTCATGGAACGAACTGCGCACGTACTAGCACATGTGTGACCAGAAGATTTCATCGGTCTGGATACCAGTGGTGTGAAGGAACAGAAGTGGAACTGTGACCACTATAATTGAGATGATGAATTACAAAAGATCACCAGCGCGTGATATGCAAGATACATTTACATCACTCCGAGTACTTACCGTACACAAACTTCCAGCAAGCACGTCAATGGAAAACATGACTTTACAAAGGGTCCATTAAGATGTTAGAGTCCGTCGTGTATTCGTCGTGATAACGATGATGGACGCACTCACATCGAATTCTATCAAATTGAAGGTCTTGGATTGATAAATCACATTACGATGTCAGACTTTGAAGGAACTTTCGGTATTTGCAAGAAATGTTCTGGGGAAGACCGTGTCTGTCTGTCCAAGTTCTTCCCATTCACTGGAGCTATCTCTGAAGTGGATATTAGCTGTTTAAATGTGGTGGGTGAAGGCTGTTCTGGTATGTGGGAACAGGTTGGATTAGCGTTAGTAGTGATGGAGACCAAACGTTGAAGTTGCTGGTGTGGATTCAACGGTCTACGGTGATTTGTTTCGGGAGGTCAAGACCGCATCGCAATGTTGAATATGGATTGATGATGTTTGTTCATTGTATACAAACTATGTGCGTTTGGCCAATTTGGCTGGAAAATCATAGAGTGGAATATTAAATGAATGGTTAAATGGTTTTGATTTATCACAAATCACCTCAAGAATTAGGGAGAAAATGTCCGTAGGATCAGTTGAGGTATAACGGTTCCAGGCGAAGGCTTAAAGGATTAGTGGTTGGTTTAGCAACCAAGTCGTCGATCATCCAGGATTCAGGACCACTTACACGCTGTCACAGTTGAAGTAGGTCAAGACGAGCTGCTTAAATGCGTGGTGCCCAAATATCGCAGCAGGTGCAAGATTATCGGGCGACCACGGGTGCACGAATTGCTTGGTGTCATAAATTAAACGTGGAAAATTACGGTGGCGTGAATCTCGGGGATGATTTGTCTACAAGAAATCGGTGTTACAAGTTAGTACCAAAAAGAATATGAAGATGGGATTTTTTCTACTGATGACAGCATTGAAGTAGTGAAGCGAGCTGTTCGTGCATTAGCGCTGATTCAGCTATTGGAACTCGATATCACCGCAAACCGTTCTGATGGTTTTGGCCGTGCGGTTCAGTTCACGAACGGTGGATTTATAAATTTGAAGAACAATTAGAACCAGACGTTTTTGAAAAAGGAACTTTCTGAAATTCCAGGCGTTGTTAAAGTCAGAAACGAAGTGGCGACTCCTGCATACTACGTATTCTTTAATCGAAGGTGGCGGGTCGTCCACAATGGATGCAAAAACTGTTTAATCGCAGCAGGCGTTCGTTCGGAATCAATAATCTTGTGGGACGTAACAACCATTTATTGAATACGGTCAACGTTTGCGTTTGATTAAGTTCAATTTTACTCTGAAAGAACTATGTTTGTCGCAACAGAAGGCGAACATTAGTGACTTTAGATTATAAGAACGTACACTAGAAACGAAATCGTGATTATTAGGCGGGCAACCAGTCGCATTAGCTGGGGTCATGGTGGTTTAGACTGAAATTTGTGACGAAACAACTTGAGTTTTATTAGAAGTATTCTATTCTGGTCCTAAAGCGGTTCTGTCTTGTTTCACAAAAACATAAATTACGTAGCGAATCAAGTGTCGTTTTGAAAAAGGCATTAACAAAGCAACCATCGTCTGCTGGAAAACGCGTTGGCATTAATTGCCGAGCTTTGTGTGGCAGTGAAAGAGCCTGCGCTCTGGTCAGCCTGGACTTAGAATTACCAGTTGTAGCATCACTTAGAACGCTGTTAACAGTTTTAGGAAATGCTTAACACTAGATGAAGTGAAACAAGTATGCAAAATTGGAATATCCACAATCAGAAGGAACACGTTTCTGACGTACAATCCCTGCATGGGAGATTTGATATTTTATCGAAGCAGACTTAGTGGAATAGTGGGCCGTATTTACGGATACGATAAAATTCTGCAACATTACTTTCAACAACTGAAAGCATGGGTGGCTAACAGATAAACAATGGCCATCCGTTACACTCGTCAATTATGCGAGGAGTTGACTTTCGCTAGCGTAAACCACGGCATTAAATTCCAGAAATCGAAATGGTTTACGAAGAGGGACGGAATAAGCGTGTGTTTGAGCCATTATGAGTGGAAGACGTAGTGAATTATGTTAATCACTATTACCAAGTTTATTAGAAGGTTCATCACAATGGGGCTCGTTCACAAAACAAGTGATTATTCAGCTTGTCGTGTTCAGTTTAGGTACTGCTGGAGTGAAGATTTAATGAGAACTGATTTGGCTGTGGTATTTTACAGACGTGACAAGTGGAACTGGGAATATAAAGGTGAGGAAAGTTGATTTCTATGTAAAAGGAATTTAGAAGAGTTTGAACAACTTGATTGTTTGACTGTGTACGTTTTGAGCCTTTGAATAGACATCGAAGAATTATAATCTAGGACAATCAGCGCGCTTTTTGACGCGTGATTGTAATGGTGGTGTTCATCCAACGGTTCAAAAAGCATTAGACTACATACATTCGTCTTCGAGTTGATGTGGAACCGTTTAAAGCAAATCTTTCAGCTAGTAATTAATCTGGTTGCGAAAATCCGAAGACGCGCGACATCGCGATCCTAGCACCAACTTTAACATGCGGAGTTGGGGATGTGATTCTCAAATGCTGGTGAGTTCTATCGAGTAATGTTATTCGACGTTTGTGGGGGAACACGCGCAGAAGGATTCTAAATGGTTGGCGTATTTATTATTGTTTCGTGAACCGCAATGTGACGTTGGAAGAGGATGTTGTTAGTTGTTATATTTGCGAAGAAGTTATTGAGGTTTTAGGAACGTGGTCTATTGATTTAAAGTAGGTACGAAGATTATTTTTGGTACTGATAGAATTTGATTACTTCGGTTGTTCATTGTCGACATTGTTGTACGGACTGAGTTCTATGTTCAGTTCCTACTGAGCTCAAACGAATGCTAGAAATAGATTCAGTATCCGTAACGTACGGTATTAGTTGCTATTGTTGATATAGAAACCGAGGTATCTTTATTTTTATACATAAAGGTTAATCTTTACTTTTTATTGTGATAGTTTATAAAGAGCTAATACTTTCTTACGTCGTTGAGAGTGAAGAGATGATATTATAAATATGGTACTGCTTCATATTTGGTAATGTCGGATTGGTGGAATTGAAACACGAATTAAATAGAGTGTATATAAATTTTGCTTGAAATTTTGGAACTGGTATTGAAAATTATTCTAATTTAGGCATATAATATAAGTCTAAAACGAATATAGATGTGTTGAAAGAACGTTCGATATGCGGCTTTTTCCGGATTGTGTTTATGCTTTTTTCAGTTCCTGTTGCAGTAGCTTGATTCAACGGTTTCCCAGAGTGGTTTTTCGCAACCGTTTATTGATTTTTCAAAGATTCCTTTATTTTATGGTGGTTAGGGGATGTGTACGCTTAGTATTTTCGATGTTGCTGATTTTTGTGTTGTTTTAGTTTGCCAGCAGCATACGTGATTGGAGTATCGGAAGAAATGGAGGATCTGATTGCTTTTTTTAAAGTATTCTAATTTTAACCAAATTGTTATTCGGAAGCTTTGTATGATTGCAATTTGGTAAACGATTAATTAATAATCTGACTGATTGTTGCGTATGGTTAACGAGCTCAATGTCAATTTTATATACAGATTTTGATTATTATTGGTTCGGGTTTATTTATTTTACCGACAATGATTATGACGTCTGGTGGGTGTTAAATATTGATGATGGACTGGGTGAAGCAGCGGTAACGCTGGGCTTATCCTAAAAGGTTTCAAGATTATTTTGCCACTATCGCTTCCAGGGGATTGTCGGAGTATCTCGTGTTCATGGTGGGACGCTACCGCATATAACCCACAATTATTAGGTGTGGAAATAAAAAATGATGTTAGCGACATTGTTTTACCAACGCGCGGCAACGTTTTGATTGACGCGCTGCGTGATTGCAATTTGGTCATGATTGTGATTACATTTTACGGATGAAGCGTTGAATCTTTTAGCGAAACGATGGATATGAGGTGAGACATTGTGTAAAATAAATTACTAACAATGATTGCGACTGTTGTCTTCTTTATTCCTATTCTACACCTGTGATTATCGTGGTTACCTTTTGGACAGAAGGATTATCACTTTCTGATTAAAGGATTTCATCGACTGGTACATTATGGTGCCGTTTCAAAGCCTTTATGTCGAGTTTGTAACTGAGCTTATTAGGGATGTTGTGGCAACACTCTAGCTTTAGTGATTGAGCTATCAGCGTAATGGTTTTATCCATAGAGACCAATTTAAAGGGAAGAAGTTAATGGATGATTTTTATCACCAACGATATTCCTGGGATTGTCGGTATATTCTTATCAAATGGATTGTTGTGAGGTTTTAATTCTCAATCAACAGGCGTTTCTTGATTGGGCACTTCATGTAGGTATCCCATGTGATTCGTGTGGTTGGCTCTAGTGTGGAATGTTGATGTTTGATGAAGAGGCTGCTTTGGACGCTTGATGATGAATAAAGAGCCTTGCGATCTTGTGCTTTTTTACCATATCATTTGTAATTCGCTGCGTTTATGTTATGTTCGTAACCTATTCAATAACGTTCCTGTTTCTGATGTTCATCGGGTCCAGGATGATTATGTTTCCAACGACTTTATTAAGTTGTTATGAATTCAACTACGATCCATCTGTGTTGCATACGGTGATTCTAATGCTTGTGACGATAGATTATGATTGGTGATTGAAAAAAGTTGGCTGGCCTATTTCATAGGAGAAGATATGTCGTTTGAAATTAATAGATGTGGTCACTGATCTATGATTAAGCATCATATTTAAAAGATTTGAATTTATCGATTGGTGGAGGAATTGGTTTTGTTTGGTCCGAGTGTTGTGGAAACGATGACGCTTCGTGTTGTAGCGGGTACTAATTAATGTAGCGGAACCTTCGAATTAGGGTGAGACATGACAAAGTGCCTGTCCACCACCGATTAACGATGGTGGTATTCAAAGTTACTTATTATTCCCGCATTTAATAAGTGTTGAAATGGCGTTTGGATTAAAAGTGAGAAAGAAAGTAAAGCAGTGATTGACGAGAAGTTGTTAAATGCTTGAAGGTGTGCGGGTTTGGTGTAAAGCACGTTATCCAAACAACTTCTGGGGCAAAGACAGCGGTGGTACCAGCTGTGAGCACTTGTCATTGGTTCAAAACTTTGTATTACTGACGAACCTTTGGTAACTTGGATGCAAACTTGACTGTAAATGTCTAGAAATCAAAAGCATCCAGGACAATTGGAAGATTATGGACTTTATTCGTAACGCACGACTCAAGAGGAATGTTTGACAAGGTGTGGTAAGTGAATAATGGGATTATCGATCACTGACTCTGAAGAAATTTATCAACATCCAACTACAGAGTTTGTTGCTCGTTTTATCGATTTGAAACTCATCAGAGGAACAGTGCAAGTTGTAATTTAGTTCAATTGTCGAATGACTTGTTCTTGAAACGATGGAACATGCTAAAGAAGGATGGACAGTAACGATTCGTCCAGATCATATCGAACTCTTTGAACGAGGGCGATGGGTGTTCTTTCTGGTGAAATTTTAGAACTTTATTGGTGCGTTATCAGTATGAAGGAAACGGAAGTGGGGTGCTTTTGTAGACCCAGCTGTTTTAGAAGTCGTGAACGAAAGTTCTATGTTTCTTGAAGGATCGTGTCATTGTGTTATAAAATAAAAATTAAGGAGTGTACATACGAAAAATTCAATTGCAGGTATTGTAGTAGTCTTATTGTCTTGCAGGTTGTGGAAATAGCAGTTGAATTACTAAAGAATGATGCCCAACAGCAGAGAGATATCTGCGCTTCTTCTGAATTAGTCGTTTCACATTCGGATTGTCAGATATTGTTTAGAGCGACATTATCATCCATTTGCCGAAGGAATGGCGTTAAGGACATTAGTTGGGAATGTCAACGTTTTAACGAAAAGTTCAAAGCGGGTGGAGCAATATCGACGTTGGTCGAATTATCAGCTCAGGTTCTGCAAAAGAACAACTGAAGGATTGTTTGAAACAGTCACTGAAAGAACAAACTTGTGTTATAATAGATGGTGCTTTTAAAGAAGGTTCCAAAACGCAGGTGTTCTGTTCTATTAATAATAGTATTATGGATTGTTTATGATAAAGAAAATTAGGTCTGTGAAATTAAAGATTAACGACTTTTATGGTCAGAAGATTTGAAAGGCAAAGTGGAGATTCCTGATATGACAGTCGTAAATAGGTCCATTATTCTTGATCTGTGGCTTGATAAGTATGAGCTCTTGTAGCGATAAAGTGTAGCCTTCAAAGTGTTTGAAGAATTAAACTGAATATCGTTAAACATATTCTAAATCAAGTGACTTAGCAAATATGTTCAAGCTGGGAAGTACATGGTAGTCGTTGTAGACTTTGCTATTTCTAGTGTGCTAATCTTATTGTTGTATCAGTCGTTCCTGAATTTGGAACTTATGCAACCATAACACAGTGAATCATCATGAAAAACAAATGTAATGCACAAATATGTTAATTTCCGTATTATGCTGGAAAACCAAGCTGTAAAAGCAAAATCATTGATAGCTCCTGTTATTAAGGGATGTAAAATTAGCAGATAACGGTGAAAACAATACTATGTATGTAAACGTGCGGAAACAGTTGATTTCTTAAACTTAAATTGAACCTTAAATCTTGATTGACCGTGGAATAAAATCTTTAAACTAATAGGATTTTGAATCATTTATGACGGATCAGTATAGTTTAGACGCAGAGAGTTGTTGTATTGGCGGTTTTGTTCTTCTTTAATCATGAGTTTTGATTGTTCTTATAATTGTTCAATTAGAATAAAGAAGATTCAGGAAAGGAGGCAGTATGGAATCGGTTATGAAAATGCGGATTTAACGATGGATGATGTTTTACAGAGTACTGGAAGTGGTACTTGGTAATCGAGAGCAATGATTGTGAGACGTTGGTGCGGTTGATTTGTTTGAGAGAGTAAGGCAGACCAGTGGATAGATGCGCTGGTGGATTTCGCTTCCTGGATTCGTGAACGCTGATACGCATTGTGGGATGATTCTGTTTCGCTCATTGGACGGATTGCTCAGACGGCTCAGACGCTTTATTTCCTGCCAGAACTAGAGGTCGATGAACTGTTAATCGCTGTAAATCATTTATGCGATTGTAGGATGCAGCTGGTAGGTGACGGCGTGTGATATGTATTGATTTTGAAGACGCTGTTGTTGTTGTCGCAAAAGACATGAAGATGTGTCTCTTTGTGCGTAAACGATTATCGATAGTGAAGACTCCTGATAGTGAAGAATACGATGATGTCTTAGGTATACTTCTGGGTTTGTTGATAAATGGAGTGGATTAACTGCGTAACGTATTAATTGTCTCTGTGTTCAATACAATAAAGAAGGATGTGAGCGATTTAGGTTTGTGAAAGAAAACCAAGTTTTTATTACGCCCATGTTTCTGAGATGACGTACGAGATGGATTATTTCTGTGAAACCTATATCAAACACCAATCGAATTTTAGAGTCATTGGATTTTTCTGAAGTGCCGGTTATCTCTGGCGTGCATGGGAATCTTGGATGATGGGAATGCGATGAATTTTGGCTAAGTATCCAAAGTCAGTGTTGTTCATTGTATTTGTGCACAAGTCTGCAAAAGAGTCGCACCATTTGAAGTTTACTAGACCATGGAGTGACGGGTCGGACTCAGGTACAGAGATTCGTAGGTTGTTCGCTGACGAGCACTCAAATGCGAATGGTAGTAATTTCATAAACGTATTCAGTCCTGAAGTGTTGCCCGCCAAAGAAATTGGTGGTTTTGGGACAAGAGGGGGGGCAAAGTTTCTAGGACTTGATGAGGAGGTTGGCACGCTTGAAGCAGGTGAGCGATGTGTTGAAACCTCTGTGAATATGTTCTGTGCATGATGTGTGTGTGGTCTTGTATTCGGCCAATGCTCTAATGTTCAGATATGGATTAATGTAAGAGTTGTGATAATAAGGTTAGGTGAACGGTTCGCGAAGGGCTGCAAAGAGTGTTGAAAGAGGAAGGTGACTAAGCGCGCGGTAGAATCTATCTCGCCCAATTATTATTCTCGAAAATAATAGAGCATGTAAGATTATTTTATAGTACTAGTAAACTTAGATTACCTTTCGGTTATTCTTTTATAATAATGACAATATTGCACCGGATTGAGCTGGGTTGTCCTCATTTGAGTTTCAAACGGATGTTGTAGTGTAATAAATTTTAGCATCCGTAATTGCATTTGTTACTAGTCGCTATTATAGTTATTATAGAAACTGAGTGTAATTTGTTTTATACATTAGATGATAATCTTTGTACTTTTTATTGTGCGATGAGTAAAGGGATACTTCTATCGTGTCTGGCAAAGATAAGGAGAGAAAGAAATTATCATATATGATAATTTTGTTATTTATGTTACGTGATTGCAAGTATTAGAGGGTAATAAAAATGTTACGTCACATTTTTTTTTACATCTAGACAGCAACCGCGAAGGGCAGTTTGAGGAACGTCTTTGGTGTGTGTTGTTTTGTGTTTGAATTTATTGTTTAACGAAGTTGTTTTTCGGTGTTTAGCTGTGCTCACTAAATTTCAATGGTTTCGGTTTTTTTTTGGATATCGACTGGAGCGGTTTATATAACTCTCCAAATCAATCGTTTGCAATCAAATGTTTTTGTTTGAATGTATTTTCCATCTTTCTTTCTCAAAGGTAGATTTTATTCAGTCACACTTCAAAAGATCTTTATTTTTGTTCAGAAATTGAAAAACCTTTCGTCAGACTTACCTAACTTTAGGTGCAAGTGTAAATTAATTTGCTTTATAGACGATGTCATCTTGAAGTAGTGATTGGAGTATGGTTGTCTAATCTTTTTGCGAGTATATAGCCTCACCATCTTAGCAGACTTGTTCTTTTTGTTTATTCGATGCTATTGTGTGTTGTTGGAGCATTCTGGTTTTTGAGCTGCTTTGTTGGTTCTGTAGCACTGTTGCTTGGAGTTTTTGTCCCAAGCCGCAAGTTAAAGTGAGAGTAGTGCAATCGATGTTTTCATGGTTTGTTCATTTGGTATAACCTTCTCGTAAATCCTCACTATTTATTGTTTAATATAACCGTCTCAGTAATTTTGGGACAGTTTTCTATTTTAAAGCAGATGGATTAGTGTTGGGAATGTTTCAGGAGCACGGTTATGAGCTTTTTTCCAGTCGATGTTGTTGTAATCAATTGGTGTATGGTAGTAACGCATCTTTCGTGCAGTGGATTCGTTTTTCACCTCGTTGTAGATAGAGTGTCTTGAGAAGTTTTTGTATTTTTCTTGATTTAATGATTTCTTTGGATTGAATGGATATATTAATCTTGTGATAAAACGATATCGGTTCTTTTGAAATAATATTTTAAGGTTGTGTGTATTACCATTATCTTTCTGTTTATAAATGTTTCAATTGTCTTTGAAGGTTGCTGTTATTTTGTGGTTCGATTTTTCTTGTTTTTTGATTATTAGCGCCTTTAGTTTGTTGATTGTCTGCTGCTTTCTGGCCTGTTGATTGTTAGTCAGTTTCTGATTGCTTAGTTGCTTGTGTTGTTTCTTGAGCTGTTTTGAGTTGTCTCAGTTGTGTTGCTCTGCTGAATTGTTTTGTCCGCAAGCCGTAAGTACAAAATTGATGAGAGTAGTACGAGTGATGTTTTCAAATATTATTCATTTTGATTTGCCCTTTTCATAACTTTTTTATTTATTGTTTAACATAACCATTATCAGTAATTTTTATCTGCTTGCATATATTAAGTTTCAGTTTTTGTATGGAAACTTTTGATGGTTATTCGTGGAGTTTCTTCTTCATCAATATTTATTGTAATCAATTTTGGGAGTAGATGACAAATTTTTTGAGAGATATTGTCAAATCTTAACGCCATCATAAGAGTTTGTCTTTTCTGTAATTTTTGGATTTCTTCTGTCAGGCCTATTCTTTAGATTGGAATGTGGTTATGCCTGTTGTATACGATATGTCTTCAGAATATTTTTGGTGGTGTAGTACGTCCTTTTCTTCATGTTTTATGTTGTCAATTCATCTTTTAAGATATCTGTTGTCGCTTGTTTATTTGATGCTACTTGTGTTGTTGGCTGTGGGTTGTTGAGCTGCTTTTGTAGGTTTCTGGTGTACTGTGGTTTGAAGCTTTTTTGTCCGCATGCCGTGGTACAAAAATGAAGAGAGAATATGATGTTTTTAAGAGTTTCATTTGTTTAATGCACCTTTCTTAATGAGTTATTTAGCAGTATCCAGCATCGAATGTGGTTTTTTCGAATGATTTGAACTGAGCTTATTGCCTTCGATAGTTAATTAGGGAATCGTTTTTCAGTTTGCTAAATCCACCTTTTCCATAGATTGTAATTTCAAAAGTGATTTTCTGGTCTTTTGAAGACATGCTAGAGACGTTCCCGGTAAGTTTGTATATAAACTAGAGTGTCTTTGTGCTATGTTTACACTTTGTTTTGAAAATTGGGTCCCATTGCTTTCAACCTATTCGTTTAAATGGTATTTTGTTACGGATACCTTTATGTTCTACTGCAGTGGTGGTTTGTGCCATCATTTTTAGGATATAGCTAGGACTGAGTCCTTCCGCAACTGAGAAGGAAGAAGAGAGTAGTTAACAGTGTGTGAATGCTGATTGATTTTGGATCATATTATTTTTATTTGTTAGAAAAAGTAGACACATCATGGGCTCTGCTTTTAGGTTACATCATTGAACTTTTGAATCCCATTTGAATGAGGTTTCTACTTTAGCTAAGTTTTGGGATCGTCAAAAACTACTGGTGGATATGTTGATTTCAATTTCTACGATCGACAATTGTGTGCGCCTATAAGTTTCATGTATTATCGCTTCTTTTAGAATCAAATCAAACTTTTAAGCTCTGTAATTTATTTTTAAGTTCCATATGTTTGTTCTAAAACAGATTTTTGAATTTCATAACTTTTTTAACGGCTTCTCTGTCTGGAACATTATCACTAAAAAATCTGTGATAACTTCGTAATCGTTCTTTCAATAATGTTTTCGAGTAAAAGTGTTAATTGTTGTAACATTTGTGTTTACTAGCTGATATACAGTTTTCACTTCGTTAGCATCTGATTGAGTTTCTGTTTTGTTGTTTGAGTAGGGAGCAGTTGTGAGCTTTTCGTGTTGTCGCTTGTGTTATTTTGAGCTTGAGTTGTTTGAGCTTGAGTTGTTGCTTGCTGACTTTTCTTTTACTCTTGTCCACATGCCGCAAGTAAGAAACCCGGTAGCTGCTAAAAGCGTTAGTTGTTTGATTTTGTATTCATATGATACAGCCTTTCTGTTTTAAAATCTATTGAACTTGTTCAAAATGGCTTGCTTTAAATCGGATTTATTTCACTGAAACTAGTAAAAAGTTGGCTTTAGGAAATCTGTTTTAGTTTTATGAAATCAATCTTGTATAGTCAAATTTTCCAATCGTTGATAATAGTTAATAACTTCATATGAAATAGAAACGCCGTTCACAGAACGATATTTTTTTACGTTTTAACATCCTCTTCAGTAAAAGTTTTCTCTGTTTGGAGGTCCTTAGCAAGTAAACTGAAGTTTCAGTGTTTTAAGACTATTTTTTTTGCATACCTTATGATAAAATTTCGTATTCTGTAACCTCTGGACCTAATGTAGCTCTAAAACTGCGACCCTTGACCTTCTGGAGCTTGTACTTTGTACGGCATTCTCTTAGCAGCAGGTTTGTTTTATAGTTTTGTTGAATGAGGGAGTCTTTATAGTTAGAGAAGCATATATTATCATCATGAGGTTTCAAATCTGTATATGTTCAATTTTGCATATCCAATTTTGTGGAATCGAACGTGAATAAGCAAACGAAAATATCATTTTTGTAATCTGTTTTAATTTCAAATCCTTTACCAATAAAATCTTCATCTTTCCTGGACTTTGAGAGCAGTTTTTTTAAGCGTGTCGAGAGGGTTTTTCTTCCATTTTGAAATGTCGGATACTGCTTTGTTCAATAAGACATCATCTTTATAATACAATGTCACGGTGTCTTACCACTGACATCATTAGTTCAAAACCGCTTGAGCATCTTCAAGCTATGTTATCTGGAGCAGCTGCGTTGTTTTTATGTTGTCAAACTGTTTCTTCTTTTTCCTGCCCGCCAAGCGGCAAGAAGTCGTGTGTTACAGCGTTAGTTGTTTACTTTTATATTCATTTTATAGAATTCCTTTTATAAGTTTGTTAGTTAACCTTGTAAATCCGGGATCGAGTAGAGATTGTACGATTTCATCGTAATTGTAGCCTCTTCCTTAGACGTAAAATTCGGATCGATTTCTTAGTCGATCGAAGTTTACATTCGAATAGTCGACTTTGTACATGATTGGTTTATTTCTGTTCCTTCCATAACGAAATACGTTTTCGCACCAGCGACATCTTTAATTTGTTCTTTAATCGATTATAGCTCGCTCCATAGTTTGCTTTTGTGTTTGCAACGCTTTGTTTGAAAAGCTTTAGAGGTTTCTGGCAAGCCTGATAGTCAAACGATAATGGAATCGGTCGTCATGAACTCAAGCTTCACCTTTAGCGCACCTAATTGGACTTTCGTGATGTTGTTTCCATCACTCGCTCAAATGCGACTTCGACATCTGTAGCAGATCCGATCGGCGACTCAGTCTGTTTGAGCTTCCGAGCAGTCGTTGCTTGTGTAATGTTGTCGCCTGAGTGCTGCCTGAGAAGTAGGGCGCTTTGCGTCAGTAGCGACCGTTAAGCTTCCTCTTTCTTTTGACTCTTTGTGACCCACAAGCGGCCAGGGTGCAGTGCACTGCGTAAAAGAGGAGTGCGATACTTTTGCTCAGCTCTGTTCTACAATAAACTCCTTATTTTGAAAATCATATTATTATTTTTCTAGCATAACCAGCCTTTGGAGAAGTTTATCTCTAACTCAGAGTAACCAAACCGTATTATGCTACTGGTTAGCCGTGCTCAATTTTGCCCAATTTTCGAGTCATATCGGTTTTTAGTGTAATCGAATCGGATCATGGCACAGTGATATCACCGGTTGTGTGCTGATTTATACTGCAAACCCTTTACTCGATCAGATCAGTATTTTGCCTCGTCTTCCGCAGAAGAATTTTGGCTACTCAAGAGGATGCCTGCATCAATTCTTGACAGGTGCATAATTTTCTGCTGGTGATTCTGTTTCAATAGACATCATCTTTGTACAAATGTCATTGTTATTGCACCAACCCGATCACCACTTTAAAACTGCTGGGCATCTTTCTAAACTACATAAATAGTTGTTGGAGAAAGGTCGTTTGGAGTAACTGTCGTTGGCGCTTGTGCAGTAGCAACTGTTGTTTCTTCTTTTACCTTGTCCACAAGCGGCTAATAGGCACGCACTGGAAAAAGAGGAGTGCTGTTAGCTACTACTTGCTCATACATAGTCTCCTTTCATTTAGCTTTAGAGGAGAAGAGGCCTATCTTCTCCTTATAGGCTCTGTCATCACAGATTATCACGTACTGCATCCAGAGTGAGTCTATATCCAGAGTGAAGCTACGTGGTCATCAATACGTAGTGGGTGTAAGTGTGGATCAATCTCCTTTTAATTTTGACACTCGATTTTAGTGTAATCTTGTACGAATAAGCAATCGTGAAAACATTCATCTTTGCATCCGTCATATATCCAACACCTTTACCACCAATAAGCACTTTTAGTCTTTTGAGCTTCTCAGCAGCTAAGTATCTCCAGAGGATTATCACTGGCCGTGAAAATAATAAAAGCGAGACTTTTCTTCTAATAAGACATCATCTTTATACTAACACATTGTGATTGTACCACTCGTCACTAGCAGCTTCAAAACTGCTTTTACATTTTCTAAACTATAAACAGTTGTTGGAGTAGCTGTCGTTGGAGCATGCGTCTGCTTGTAGTTGGTCTGTCAGCAGACCATGGTTTCTTCTTTTTGTCTTGTCCAGTGCAGTTAGGAGAGTAATTTGTAAAGAGAGAGGTGCTACTCTGTGCATGTTTTCTTCATCATTATCTCCTTCATTTCTTTTTAAAAAGGGAGAAGAGGTCAATCTTCTCCTATTAAATTTAGAAATTTACTATTGTTTTTATAGCCACCGTTAATAAGAGCTTTTTAAATTGAGAGTAGCCAAGAGTGTTGTCAATCACGTAGATTAAACCTGGAATAGTCTTTTAATTCTTCATATCGATTTTTAGTGTAATCGAAAGTATAAGCAATCGTGAAAACATCATCTTTGTAATCTGTTTTAAACTCAACCTTTACCGATAAAATTCCTTTCCAGACGTTCTTCGTTACTTGCACTAGATTTCTTAAAGTGTTTCTAGATGGATTTCTCGCCTTCCATTTTTGAAACACATAGAAGAGTTACAGATTCTTGTTTTAGTAAAAACATCATCTTTGTAGTATAACGTCATTGTTGCTTTAACGGCTTCGTCACTAGCCTCAAGAACTGTGTAGCATCTGCTGCATTGCTTTTTGCTTGAGCAACAGTCGTTGAGCAGCTGTCGTTGGAGTGGCCGTTGCAGGCGCAGCTGTTGTTGTTTCTGCTTTTGCTTGAGCTTGGAGGCAGCTGAGTTCTGTCTTGCTTTTGTCCGCAACCTGCTAATACTAGACCAGCTGTAAATAAGAGTGCTAACGCTTTTGTTGTTTTGTTCATGATTTTTCACTCACTTTTGTTATGTATGTAAAACCGAAAGATGAGCTCTTTACCGGTCCCTTTATTTGATTATTTTTCATAAAGCCAATCCATTGCTTCTTGTAGCTTTTGAACACTACCGTACTGCTATCACCTGAGAAAATTATCAGGTGCTCAAACTCAAAGCTTAACTACTGAATAGTCAAACAAAGTCACAAACTTGAGGATAATACTGTCTGATTCTAGGCTATGCAGTTACACCTTTAATTGAAGTTGTATAATCAGTTCATTTGTTTGATTTGTTCCATAGCTCTTCCGACATATGGCAATTCTGAAATTACCTATTATTTTCAGCTACTTTGCTTTTGTTACAACATCGCCTTTGTAGTAATAAGTTATTGATAGTCTCAATCATCATTCTTAAGTTCGAATGTCGCAGATTCTTCTTTGCACATCCTAATAGTACGAGATAATGCTGTAAATAACACAGCGACAATTTCACTGCTCATGCACTTTCATCCTTCGGTTTTGTAATATACTCGCACCGTTTTAGTTGTGCATCGATAAAAACCGGAAAGAGAGCTTTACCAGCTTCTTTCTTTAAATTTATTTCCTTTCTTTATACTCAGCTAACTGACCTCTCTTGAAGCTTCGAGTACACACATTGCATACTATCCTGATAGAGTCTGCAGAGCTCAGATCTTTCACTTTAGTCACTGCAGATAGTCAAATCGTTACAAGTTGAGTAATCACTCCGTCTTTCGATTCTAAGTAGCAGTAATCCTTTGATTTTAGCGTGCTCTCGCCTCTTTCTTCTTCAAAGCTCTTCCATAGCTTTCGCTTCTGAGATTGGCAGCTCCAGAAATAACGTATTTCCGCTCTGTAGACTGCTTCTGTTGCTAGACGTCTCGCTAGTAGCACAAGTTGGTTGTTGCAAGTGTGCTGACCATTCTTGAGTTCGAATGTAGCAGTCTCTTCTTCGCGTCATCCCTAATTGAAGTACGAATACTCGCAAATAACACTAGCGAGATAATTTCTACTGCTTTTTCATCAGCCACATCCTTTCGATTTGGCACATACACATGCCGATAACTAATGATTCTAATATCAAGACTGCCTTACAAAATGGTTGCTAATGAAGGTTGACTAATTGCTAACGAAGTCTGGTTTTACGCACGCAATGTATACAATTAATCTTGCAGTGAAATGGAGGAGAAAGTATGACCGTAGACTGTAAACTTCTTGAGAAAAGAACATGTAGCAATTCCGTCACCAGCTCAAGGCCCAGACAGATGTGCAGGTGACTATTTAATCGATGCCTTTAACGGATATGGCATGAGCCAACGCGTACAGCAAAGGAGTTAGTGGTTGCACGGTACCCGCGCAGGCGATCGAAAAGACAGCCGTGTCGTAACAGCGCACACGATTACGCAGAGCGGTTATTTGTTCGTGTGCAGCCAAGATGATCACTAAAACTCGCCGCATTGGTGGATTTGCGCAATATGATTGAGGTGAGAAAACTGTGCAGTATCTGTCTAATGCTAGCAATGGAACGACTGTTTCAGGAACAATTTTATTATATCAGCGTACGTATACCGTGAAGCGGAACGGTAGAGCGTAGTAATATGGAAGTTCGTTTGAAGAAGTGACAAACGAGCCGAAAATGCGCAGAATCGAAGTAGGGGACTTTGTTTTGATCCACGTTTATCATCACGCCAACAGGATTCATGAAGTGTTTCTTAGATGATATGAGTGCCGCAATTTTATTAACCTTATTAAAGAAATACAAATCAGAAGGAACACGTTACCAGTGACAACACACTTCATGTTTGAGGTATTGAAGAAACTGAACAGAGCTAACAGTAGCATTCCAGAGCTGTCGAATTTTAGCTGTGATAGTGGTGATGGATGACCAACAAACAGACGAATATACAGTCTCTGTTTGAGTGAAAGATGGTTCAGGCCCATACATTTTGATTTGTCAACATCTTGTATCTCATGTAAGGAAAAGAACATTCCATTTAAATTAGATATTTATCCTTATTATGGTAGTGACGCCTCAGCAGCAATGCGTGCCGGAGCGGAAGTGAAACATGCCTTACTCGGTGCTGGAATTGAATCAAGCCACTCTTATGAAAGAACGCATCTTGATTCGGTTGAAGCAACACAACAGTTAGTCGATGCTTACTCCTTTAAGTTCATTAGTAGTAGAATATTGATTTTCCACAGTGTTTGAAGGTTTTTTGTTTTTGAAAGTTTTTTGAATTATTTTGACACGGTTTTTCAGGGAGTATACTCTAAAACGTAAACTTACGATTTGGAAAGGAGAGAAACATGAACAAGAAAGAAAAGGTTATTTTAGGAGGGGCAGTTGCGCTTGGGTTGTTATTTGCATCGGGTGCCGTTTTATCCCAGCAACAAGCCCAAACAACGGACACAACAACTGAGGAGACAACCATTGATGCCGAGCGTATGGCGAAATACGAACAGGCAGCACAAGAAATTAAAAAATAAACCAAAGACAATTGTCGGAGAAGTGTTTGAGAATGGTTATTTGAAAATGGAGACCATTATCACTTTGTATTGGTTCCGCCACCAGCAGATGGCTTATGAACAGAAAACCAGGTGCGACAACGAGTCAGTAGAAAATTACGTCTTCAATCCAAATGATATCGTCAGTGAAAATGAATGATTTGTTGTTCGACACGGCGACCACTTTCATTTTATTTACCGTTCGCAATTGGCAAACGCACAAACAGTGACAAGAGAAGATGAAAATGGCAAGAAGAGAACGGTGTTATTACATTCCACACGGAGACCATTTCCACGATGTATTAGACTGTGGGGACGGCAGTGCTTCATTTGCCTTTGACGATGAACCAATTTCAAGACCATCGACTGGTGGAAGCAACACAGGAGTGGCAAGTACAATCGGTGCCGTTACACCAACAAGACCTGGTACAGCAAGCGCTCAGCCTGTACCTCCAGCAACAGATATTGCAACGCCGCAAGTTATGAGCACGGCACCCAGAGCAAAATATTTAGACTACATAGTGCGCTTATGGTGGAACGAGATACGATTGTTTGAGTCTGTACAAACCATCAAGGGGAGTGTTTGGAAAAGTTTCGTGTTCAGATCATGGAAATATGACAAGATAAAAACCATATCCATCCTTGGGTGATTCCATTGAAACGTTTCGAGGTGCCAAATTCTGACCCATCGATTCCAGCTGAAGTGCGACTATCTCAAGAGATTGATTTAATCGCAAGACGTATGGGCATTTCTCGCACAGCGATTCGCATTGTAAATGGACGTGCTTTGATATTCCGCACGGCGAACGTAGTCATCAATGAATATCGTCAATAAAGATGGCGTCGAAGCGCATGAGAAAAATAAACTCCCAGTCATCGTTCCTCCATTTGTGGTGGTGGGATGTGGATGGATACTGTTTTGCAAAATTGATGAAGTGAAAGTCATTGCCAGCAAATACAAAGACGATCCTGTAACATTGAACCGTATTTTAGTAGCCTTGAACGAATACAAAGAACAAGTACAACTAAAGGAAACTCAACAGAAGGATTCGTCAAAGGATTGGAACGCTTCGAGGCGCAAACGATTAATCACGAGGCAGTCGCTGCTGAAGAAGTAACGCCTGAAGAACAAAGATGAACGCGACCTCGAAGAAACGTCTGTGTGGTTGGGGAATTGAATTTACAAGACTACGCGGCGTGACAGCGGACGAGTTGAAAGACTTAGCTTCAAAAAGGCGTGAATCTATATAAAGAAGAAACGTGAACGTAACGGCATTGTTCAAGTATTACGTGATGCCAACGACCGTATTAGTATCGAAGGAATGCGTTATTATACTTCTTAACACAACACGTTTAGACCAAGAATTACCAGCGCTGCGCTGAAGAAGTTGTCTCATTAAACGTTACATGGGTTCACGATTGAACTTTGCGACAACACCTGTTGAATCACTCAATATCGAGTCTTATCGTGCAAAATTAGCGATTAAAGAATCTCATGCGAAATTGATGGAAAAGTCGACGCGACAATCGGAAAGAATTAAAAGAAATTTTAACACCAGCTTCTGAGGAAGAAAAGGCCATTTTCCAGGAAGCATCGCTGAAATGGCGCTGGATGAACGGATAAAGATAACAGCACTGAAGAGTACTATCCTAGATGTGAAACCTTCAGAGGAAAAAAACCATCCGAAGAAACAACAACGACACAAAGCGAAACGACAGAAACAACTGAAACAACAGAAAGTGTACAACCTGCTTCTGTAGACAACAGAAGAAATAACGTCACAACAGAAGCTGCTACTACTGAAGAAGCTACAACTGTTGAACAATAGAACTTTAAACACGTAACTCTTTAATAAAGAAGAGCGTTTGTTCTATGAATAGGTGGTTAGTGAGTTTATGGTGTACTAACAGCATTCTAGTAGGGAGGGATGAAAGGCCGCATTTGGCGAAAACAATACTTGGATTAACATTAATTCAGATTTAATCAGTGAATATTCATCCATTTACGATACGTATGAAATCGATGATGAGATGATTGAATACGCGCTTGATAAAAACGAACGCGCGCATATGGAGTATAATCGCCGAACGAAGACATTGGTGGTCATTTATAAGTCCTCAACTTATCGCGCGAAGAAAATCATTACGATACGATTCCGTTAACGTTATCACGACAAAATCAAATCGTGATTTCTAATGCGCAAAATGAATATATACGATCAAATTCGTGAAGAACTGGAAGAATATGCATTGAGCGTATTTAATTTTGTCATAGCTTATTTGTGATTTCGGAAACTATTCTAATTAGACATTGAATAAAGAGCAACAAAACATTAGTAAATTGCTCCGAAAGAAAACGACAAAGGATAATTTATTCCGCTTGTCTGACTTGGAGATTGAGGGAATGTACTTAGTTTCAGCGACGAAGCAAAACGCGGTTGTACTCTGAGCAAATGAAGACGCAATTCAAAGGCTCGATGATTCTGGAAAGAGAGCAATTGAAGATAATATCATCGAAGCGAATCAATAGGTAGCGAGATATGTGACACATCTCCAACTTGCATCAAATCGCGGGTACGATAACAATGTATTGAATAATAACTTGAACGACACGATGAAATTAACGGTCATCTCGATTTTAATGACGATTCCGGATATTGTGACGGGACTTTGGGATGAATGTGCAGATTCGTTTACGGAGTTTAGACGGATGGGCGATTATTCGACGACGTTCTGGATAGGCGTGCGCAGATTATCAAGCGCATTATGAAAGATTAAAACACCTTCCCTACTTGATAGGAAGGTGTTTGTTGTTTGAAAGGCAAAAGTGTTTTTTTGTGCCCATATTGTAAATGATTACTGGAATCCTGTGATTTAGTGTATAGCTGTAACGTTGCACCGGCGCGAGCCTGTCTTAGACTAAAAGTTTGTAAAGGGGAGTATGAATAAATTTTAACTCTTAATTCGGCATTTTGTTTTTCACGTTACTGCACAGAAATCCAAAGATTCTCCAATCATTTGCTTAGTCAGCATGAAAAACTACTTTCTATCGGGTAGGAAGGTTTTTGGAAATCTGAGAATAGAGACCTATCTAACCCGTTTGGTGATGGAAGGTTAGAAGTTTTAGCTTTTCGGTGTTGAGGAAGTGGAGTTTGGCCACTGTCGTGGAGTTCCATGCTGTGTTTAAAAGTGGTTGCTGCTTTATCGATGTTGGCATCGCACCGCTTGGGGTTCACCGGTATTCGGTGCTTAGAGGTTCGTAGGCCATCGAGAAGGCGCATTCAGCAATCATTGAGGCAGCTGCAACTGCGATATGGTGGCTTTTCACCTTGTAAAAAGTATGTTTCATCGACAACTTGCCTTTGAGATAACGATAATACAAGTCTGGCTTTACAGAATTGGTCGATTACACGCGTTAGCCTTCCTTCTGTTAAGAGCATTTGTTTGAGCGAGCCTTTCATCTCGTTTGATTTTTGACTGTTGACTTGTTATATCAGGCCAAAGGTAGTAATTTATAAGGCACAGCATCTTTGATTTTGAACAAGCTTTAATTATTTATCCATATCTTTTGAATCGCGAACGCCCATCGCTTTAAAGTTGGATATTTTTGAAATAAGCGTCGCAACGGTTAGTGGCCCAGAAGCACTGTCGATTCTTCACTAACGATAATGCCCAAGTCGCAAAACCTTCAAGAGTAGAGTCTTCGAGAGCTTTGAAGTGGCGTCAATCGATTGTTCGAGGTGGTTCTTTTGGATAAAGTCTCAATGCCTTCCTGAGTACTTGCCCGATTTATAAGCCGTAACCGATAAACCGTCGACCTTAGACGCAATTGTTGCGTGTGGTGGAGGAGATTGCATGAAGCGTATGCTCCAAGGGTTGCAAATTTGCTCAGGTGATAAAATTAAAGTTAATGGATTCATGTTGTCTCCTTTTGCCAGATGACAAAATTCATCCGTCCACTCTCAAAAAGTGGATTATTAGTGTATTTAATGAAAATGGTAAAATAAGGGATATTATGGAGAAAGTGAGAGGTCTTTTTGTAGAACCAAACAAACAAGAGAAAGCAACGATTTCAGGAAATTTATACGATTATTGGTCAGTGTCGCAACAAGAAATGCAAAGTATTGCGTGTGTTTACAAGAACAATGATCAAATCACTCGAGTATCTGACAAATTGTCGACGGAAGAAGTGGCGCTTCTTGCAGCCATCAACGCCATCTCGAATCAATTTGAAAAGCAAGAAGAAGTGGTCGCTTTGAAGAAACGTGTAGGAGTTGGAAAGAATTGCGCCCGTTCAACATAAACGCTCTTCTGATTGATGCAAATAGAAAACAAGAATTAGAAAAACAATTTGAATTACAACAAGATTTGTTGAGAAGGTAGGTTTCAATGGTAACGTTAATTATTTTATTTTATTTATTAGTTGGATACCGGAATGCGCGAGGATTAACTTTAGAACTCGTTTATATCGGGATACTCATCACATTCCTAGTTGCGATGTTCACTTACGAAGGACTCGCAAAATTCTTATCGGTGTATATCCCATATCCATCATACATTCCTGGAAATCACTTAGCGATTTTTCACTTGAAGTAAGCGATGTCACTCTGACCAATCATTTTATAAATTGGTTGCATTCCTAGTCATCATGATTCTGGATGGTTAGTGTTTGATTTTGGATATGTCGCTAGCGAATTAACATTCTTACCGCTATTGAAACAATTCACGACTATGGAGCGGCACTTGGACTCCTGATGAACTACTTATTCATTTACTTTGTACTATACGCAGTAGCGATGATTCCAATGGCACCAGCACAAAAGATTATCGAAGGTGGATCCAAACTTCATCATCACGAAAACACCAATTGTAACGCAAATCGTTTCCAGTTGGTTATTACCTAAATAAAATCCTCAGCGGGAACAAACTTGTTCCACGTTTTTAAGAAAGAAGGACAGTAGAATTCGAAAATCGAAAGGTTTAGAATTTTCAATCAGAAATTAACAACTGGCCGAATATGCGACTTCCAAAGGGAAGCAAATGATTAAGGAACTTCCAATCGAAGTCGAGGCAAAGGCCATTCAACATAAAATCGAAGAAACAACAGATGGGGTGGAGTTACTCCGTCTCAAACAAGGGATTCCAATTCCACGATTGAAAGATATTAGTTTTGGCCTGAAACGTCTGGAGCCAGCGTTAATGGGCGCGAATTAGGGATATCCGTGTCTTAACGACAACACATGAGGTAGAGCGTTCTTTGAAAGTTGAAGAAGAGGAAATCGCACCAAACGTGTGTCTCGTCTTGTGAAAACTAGAGATCCAGAGGTGACAAGCAGAAGTTTCTATTCGTGAAGATGGATATGTTTTAGATACGCGTCTCCAACTCTACACGGGTTCGTGATTCAAAGACGGAACAGGATATCCGACGTCAAATGGATCAATACCTCACAGGAAAGAATGCGCAATATTTAAGCGATACGATTATCACGATTCGTAATGACCGTTATGTACTTCCTGTAAAAGCAGAGTATAAATCAGTCTTTGGCGGAACGGTCCATGACCAAAGTTCGACAGGACAAACGCTCTTTATGGAGCCACAAGCAGTCGTAAATTTAAACAATAAGCTTCGTGAGTATCAAATCAAGAGAAGCGTGAAGTCGAACGTATCTTTGGGAATTGTCTCAAAACTGATGCCATATACGAATTCACTGCATCAAAACCATTAGTATTGGCGCGTCTGGATGTAGTGAATGCAAAAGCGCTGTAAGCTCATGAATTGAGAGCAACAGAACCGATTATCGACGCTAATAATTACGTAGTTTTGGCAAGCGTGGCATCCACTTAGAGCGTGAAGGCTGTGGCAAACTATTATTCTGAGAAGAATATCAAGCGATTGTCATTAGGGCCGGAATACGGGTGAAACCATTCTCTTGAAGACGGTCGGTGTGATTCAATTGATGGCACAGATGGGGCTGTATATTCTGTGAAAATAGCCGAGGAGTCTTTAGAGATTTTTGCGATATCGGAGATGAACAATCGATTGATAAAACCTATCGACATTCTCATCTTACAATGAATATCGTGTCTATTTTGAAACAAATCAATGATAAGAGCTGATTTTAATCATAGATTGGTTCAGGGACAGACCCAAGAAGGGTCGCTTACGAGGATTGATTCTGATTATGGCTATAAGCAAAATTATGTGATTGCTTCAACTCACTATCCAGAGTTGAAAGCATACGGCTATGACCGTCCTAAAACGATTAATGCAAGTATGGAATTTGATGGAGATACCCTTCAACCAACATACCAACTCTTACTTGGCGTACCAGGGCGTAGTAATGCTTTTGATATTTCAAACGTCTTGGGTTGCTAGCATCATTATCGACGCGCGTGGACTTTTCGAAGAAGACCAAGATTGAATGCGATGATTAGTGACTCTGAGCAAAACGTCGCCGCGCAGGTGATGCCGATAAGATGCGTCATCAGTTAGAGTTGAGTACGCAGTTACTTGCGGACTTACAACGCGAAACGGAACAATTCCAAGCCAATAAAGCACGTCTTTTAGAAGAAGCGAAAGAACGGGCGAATACGTTAATTGAACAGAGTCAAGATGATGCGGATAAGATTTTATCTGAAATTCGTGAACTTCAATTAAGAAGTAAGCAAAGTACTGTTAAAGAGCATGGTTATTGAGAAGAAAACAGCTGAAAGACTTGAAGTACAGAGCGCCTTGAAGAAGAACAAGGTTGCTACTTGCAAGGAAAGGAAGAAGGGCTGCATCGACAAAGTGTCGAGGTTTTCTTTTATTTGGCCAACGTGGTACGCTTGTTGAAAAAGTGAATGACCAGGAATGGGTAGTTCAAATGGGAATCATCAAGATGAAGATTGCCGTTGAGGATCTTTCTCCAATTGCTGAGGCGCAAGAAGCTAAGCAACAAGTCATCGTGAAGAGTGCACGTAGTAGTCATGTTCTTCAGAACTAGACCTTCGTGAAACGATATGAAGAAGCGATGAAGGATTTAGAGTTATATCTGGATGCAGCTATTCTTGAACTATCCACGTAACCATCATTCTGGGACGTGGAACAGACATCCAGCAAGGCGTTCATAAGTTATAGACACCGTTCTGTTTCAAGTTTTGAATTTGCGGATGAATACGGGTGGAAATGGAGCGACCATCGTGACCTTTGGTAAACCTTGACAGAATAGTTGGTCACCTTCCGGGCGTATACTAGGTTTATAGAAAAGAAAGGATGATTCGAATGGTAAAATCATTAACAGATAAAAACTTTGTAGAAGAAATCTAAAATGAGTAGTCTAGGCAGACTTCAGCGTTCGGGTGGTCCATGTCGTATGCAAGGTCCAGTTATCGACCAATTAGACGAAGAATGGGAGATAAAGTCACTTTACGTAGACGTTGACGAAAACCCAGAAACAGCTCTGCATTTATTATGAGTATTCCACATTGCTTATCAAAAGAGATGGAAGTTGTTGATAAGTTGTTGGCATGCTAAAGAACAATTAGAAGAAATTTTAGAAAAATATTTATAAAATTCTAAAGCTCCAAACGCTTGATATATCAAGGTTTTTCCTTGTGTCAGGCGTTTTTTTATTTTGTTCAAAAATATTTTCGAAAAGGTGTTGACAAATTTTGTTTTTAGTCTTATAGTTAGTTACACAAGCAACTAAACTAATTAACACAGCGATCATAAACAAGAGGTGCGTTATGAAATTTGAATTTCAAAGTGATATCCTGATAGGCTCAACAAGTAGCCAATCAATTGGAGAAGAAATCTTCCATGAAGTCTACAAAGAAGGAGATCAAGTACCGTCGACAACTGAGATTTCCACAGGATATCAAATCAACCCAGCAACGGTATTGAAAGGAATGAACTTACTCGTGAGCGAACAAATACTTGAAAAACGAAGAGGTCTCGAATCGTGTAGAGAAGGGCCAGAAAAATTTTATCTTAAGCAAGAAGCGAAATGAATTTGCCAATCAAATGGTGCCAACTTTAAAGAAGCACAAGCGCTCGGCATTCAAAAGACGAATTAGTAAAATCATCGAAGGAGGCTTTCAATAATGAGTATCGAAGTCAAAGATTAGAAGAGTTTTCAAAAAGAGCGGTAAAGGAGCAACATTCACGATTGAACCTGAAAGTATCATCGGATTGCTCGGACGAAATGGTGCCGGAAAGAGTACAGTGTTAAATATGATTGCTCGCCGTATCGAAAAGACAAGCGGGGACATCACTCTTGACGGGGTGGACCTTCATAAGACAAGGCGTGACATGTAGTGTATTTACAGTTCGACAACTGTCTTCTACGCGAATATAAATTCAAAGATCTTCTCGCCATTTATAAAGACACTTATCCAGAATTTGATACGGAATTTGCCCAAGATCTTATTAAAGTGTTCGATGTGAATGTGAAGCAAAAATACTCAAAAGCCTCAACAGGATATAAAAGTATCATGAAGATTATTCTTGTTGCAACCCTAGCGAATACATCTTCTTAGATGAACCAGGCTTGGGCTTGATGAACCACCGCCATATTTTCAACAAGAAGTTGCTAGCGTATGCGCGCTGTCCTCGTACATTTGTCATCGCAACGCATTTAATCGAAGAAGTAGTAATTTGTAAAAGTCATCGTTATTAAAGACGGAGTAGTGACAGAAGAAGTATTGGTCGAAGATGTTCTTCGTAAAGGATATGTCGTTAGTGGAGCTTCCACATTAGTACAAGAATATGTTGCCGATAAGAAAGTTCTTGAAACAGACCAAATCGGAAACTTTACAAGAAGCGTGGTGATTGGTGCTATTGGAGAAGCGCAACCAGGATTAGAGTCTTCTCCATTAACCTTACAAGATTACTTTATCTCAATCACTCGAAAGGAGAATGAATAAGATGAACCGTTTATTATGAGGTCAGGATGGGATTAGCTAGAAGATGGAAAAAATTTAATGTTCTTAGAATTTGGTATCATAACAAGTTTCGTAATGAAGATTTTGGCAAATGGGGACCTTAGCACATTCGGTCGTTATTTCCCGATTTATTTCGATAATGAAATTGCAATTATCCTATTACTCATCGGAATTGGATATATCGTTGAACAATTTCGCCTAGAAAGTCAATTAGGATTAACAAGAAAAGAACAAATCGAAAGCTTATTCATCCAAACGCTTGTCGATTCTGGAATTATCACACTCATCTACGCTTATTACTCCATTAAGAAATGGAGTATCACGGCTCAGTAACGATTCAAATCGATCTGAACTATTTGATCAGAAAATATGTTACAGCATCGTGCTCTTTTTCGTGAAGGTTGTTCAATTCACCAATTGCAAGTTATTGGAATTCTTCTTAATAAAATTAATCAAAAGGCAGGCATCTTCGCGTTATCAGGAGTGTTCATGCTTACTGCATTAATCGGTGGAAGTGCTTTTAGACGAGTTAGTGATGGCCAAATGCTAGAATTTGTAAAAGCTCTTAGAATTCATCAACCCTATTACAACACATAAGTTGAATCTATTTCTATCGTATTAGTGATTCTAGGTGTGCTTCAAATCCTCGTTACAAAAACAAAGCATATCGCCCAGAATAAAATCTATCCCAGAACTCCTGCATGTCAGGAGTTCTTTTTGTTTAGGCGTGAGGTTTCTCTCCTTTCAGTCAAACAGGTCGTATTTAAAAAGTTATGAGTACCAGAGTTTGAATGAAGGGATGAGGAGTCACGAGTGCCTATCGGATCGCTGTGAGGTCAGGAACGCAATCGATAATTAGCAGGTTAGGAATTTATTCTTACTACTGCTTTGAGCTCAGTGGTGAGAGACCACGGCCGAACCGATACAGCTATTACAAACACTATGAAGATATCCGATAAAGGCAGCAGTTGACCTCCAAAGTCTTCATTCAAACACCGAAGGTAAGCGAGGTATGTAAGGTTAACTTTTTCATAAACCAAACCATTTGAATCAGCGTTGCACGAACTATCAGAAGACTAAAAGAAAGTTGAGAAACCATGAAAGACCAATCGGTTTATCGATTCGGGCGTTGCGGTCTACTGTCCTCAAAGAAGCCCTCAAACAATTACCAACGAATCCATTTAGATTCTCACACAGCACGTCATATGGCACACGACCGTTGAAGAAATCCGCCAATACACATTAGAAATGGTAATTTTACTAGAGCATTAAAATGCTTGTGATTGCATGTAATACCGCGACTGCAGTAGTTCTAGAAGAATTACAAACATTAACGATTCCAGTTGGAGTGATTCAACCAGGCCAGCCATCAAACAAACGAAGAATGACCGCATCGGTGTTCTTGGAACAAACGCGACCATTGCAAACGCAAAGACCATGCATGACAAGAATAAAGGAATCAGTGTTCGATATCGCTTGTCCGAAAATTTGATTGTTGAGTAATCAATCAGATACGAAGAAGCAGAAGAAGTCGTTCGTGAAACCTACGCCCGTTAGAAGGAAACCAAGGTTGATACAGTGACCAGGGTACGCATTATCCATTACTTCGTCAAACATTCAAAGTGGTCGGAGCAAACGTACATTGATTGACTTGAGCAGAAACAGTTCTCCAGGTGGCGTGTTACTAGACTACTGCAGCTAACAAACGCCTGAAACGAATCCTGAACCAACTCTTAAATTTATAACAGGGGAGAAGCGAGCTGAAGAGATTGCTGAAAACGGTTGAATCGAACATTCAAGGTGAAAAAGTGACACTTAAAGAAGAAGTAACCGTCGAATTGAAAAAGGAAATGACGAATAATGTTGGGAAAGCCAAAGAGTTTGGTGGAGATGAGCCAAGGATACATCAAAAGACGTATTTCAGAATTAGAAGAAGTCGAAGAGACAGGAAAACCTTCAGAGAAATGCACGATTGAGGCTGAGACGATTGCGCCCGACAAACAATCGTATTAGCGGATGACTCGCTGTGAGCTTGGACGGGCAACCTAGGTGTATGTCAGCACGTTTGTGGGCGAACCAAAGAGTGATGCTGCGAATAACGCGAAGCCTACAGAACTTGGGGACTCGTTGAGAGGAGCGCCCATCATTTTTCACTTGCTGCTTTAGTGTAGCTGCACCAAATAGTAATCACTTGTGGTTCACAGAATGCCGGTCAAATCGCGACTCTACCAGCTGATAGCGGATTTGGATACATCCATTATTCATTGTTCCTGAGTACGGTAAGACATTTGCGCAACTTAGAATGTGATATTAAAATAAAATTAGCCACCGTGCGAAGCCATCGAATTGCTTGTTAGCCAGTGGGAAAAATGGACTCATGGAGTTAAATCAAACGGAGGAATCATTATGAAATTTCGTTCAGTGATAACCATGGACAAGAGTTAACATTAAAGAGAATTGACCATTACGGAAGTGATGACATTCGTGCACAGAGACTCAGAATTTCCTTAAAGATGAACGTCTATCGCATTGTATTCGCGTAACAGAAAACTGCGATTACGATCCAGAAACCACGCGTTTACGAAGGCATCAACTGTAGCACGTCACTGAATATGTGAACACCGGTCGTGATATTAGCAACGGCGAAATGGGCGCGTGTTGCATTTTCGGACATACGCATAAACTAAATGTGGGAGAATGTTAACGGGGTGCTTTGGTATCAATTCAGGTTCAACGAATTATCCGCGTGTATGGGACACCGTCGTATGCAGTGCTGAGATCTTTCAAAGACAAATTACGCTTAACGCTATACAACCAAGGTTAGATGGACTCGTTTTAGACTATGTGGTCTGATGAGGAGGGTATACGCTTGATCTACAGAAACCAAGAGTTACACTTGAAGACCGTGATAAGCTTTTATCTGCAGAAGTAGCTATCTTCAAAAGACCATACTTTGGAACACGATGTTGTAGACGAATGTGTTATTCACTCATTCCTGTACTAAACAAGGAAAATAAAATTGTAGGTCTGATTTCACCAGCGATGAGTTTTGCACAAAATCACGGGTGTGGAAACAGATTCATGTGAATCAGTTAGGAAAATAAAAGTAAGTTATGCGTACGGAGTCAATCATTCATCAGGATACGAAAGGAAGATGTGAATGAACTTGTGGATGAGAGTTTATTTTGTATTGGGAATGAGGAGAATGAGTTTGGGATTGTGACGAGGAAGGAGCTTTAAAGCGCATCAATCATGGTACATGAACTCACCCGGAATATGATTTTGTGGGAAAAGAAGAGTAAATAAACCATTATTTAGAGTCCTTTTGATATTCAGATGTAATCAGTAGATATGACTGCTCACGTCTCAGTTCCTGTCTCAAATCAAGCTAGAAAATAAATTTTCAAGCACCAGTAATTCGCATCGATTACACTCACGATGATTTACGATTATCCAAAGGACTCTTTGGAATTGGTTTATTTAAATTTAGGTAAGTTACCGTTCCGTTAGAAGGAGAGGAAGGATGGAGGCGTATCCCAGGATGGATTAGAGAACAAAAAAGGCGGGCCTCTTTTAGTTGGTTGAATATGGATGACTGGTGATGAGAGGTTTGCTCTTGTTTTGAGCAGTTTATAAAGTGTTAAATAGCGTTGGTAGGTTGCATGTTGCAAGCCGTTTTGTCATCAGTGCGATGGTGAACACAAATTGGCCATTCGGTTTGGTTTGTGGTCCAACGATTTTTAAGGAGTTGTTAGGCTTCGTCCGTCTTATATATTATATTAATTTTCAATGATTGAGTATACAATTTAACCACGTTGCTATTTAAAGGTATCTGATTAAAGCACGCATATTTCAACGCGATTGGTTACTACAACTGTGTATATTGGTTGGAATATAGTGAAGTGTTCCGTCGTAACCGCGAACTTAGTAGTACGACGCCGACGCTTGCAAGTGGTTCCAGAAATGTTATTGATTAAAACAGACTCCAACTCAACTATGTTCGAGTATGAAAAGACCGTTGATGACATCTGATAGGAAACCTTGGCACCAAGACCGAGGGCAACCCTAGCAATTCCGGCACCGGCAAGTAAGCTAGATTGGAACACCGATAATCGAGAGAATCCAAAAATTAAGATGAAGTATAGGAAATAATCGAGCATATTTTCTAAGAGCTTCACGATTGTTTTCTGTCTGTTTTCGTTTTGACGAACGACTTTATGAGAGGAAAGAATCGTTTTCAAATAGAAAATGTAGAAACTTCTTTCCAAAGTAGAAAACTAGAAATAGTAGGATTAATGATAATAATTTCATAAAAATATTTGATAATATGGATTCCTAATCAAGAATTCCAGTAATTCAAGAAATTTGTGATGAGTCTATCCATAAGACATTGGTATAATTGTCACCTTTATTAGTAATAAAATATGTAACATATGAAAAATGATTAATAGGCAATTTAAGAAATAATATGATGGTTTTTCATGAGAAAGTGTTATCATTAACTCATACTTAAAGATTGGAGAATGGCTCAATGACAGGTGTTGAGATTGAGGCAATTGCTGCATGTGTTTAAGTATTTTAGTGGTTTTTGTAATTGTCAGTATCACCGATTTTATCAAGATTAAATAAAACCGTTGATAATGTGAATCATTCATTAGAAGTCATTACAAAAGATGTTGATAGTCTTTCAATTGAAGTTGAAGGGTTATAATAAAGCAAAATGATGACGAATGCAAAACTTAAGCGACAAACCGTTGTTTACAGCGGTTAGGCGTGACGATTTCAGATGTAAATACATCTTCTCGTAATCAGCAACAAAAGGTGAAGCTTAAAACAAGTCGCAGTTGCATTTAATTTTGGAAGACAATTTTTTTCAAAGAAGAAAAGTAAAAAACGAAACGAGTGTTGAATATGAGTAAATCAGGTGGATTTTATTAGAGCATTATCGGAGCATCTGCAGTAACAGCTTTATTATTTGCGCCAAAATCAGGTAAAGAATTACGTGAAGACTTAGGAGAGAAGGTCAAGAACAATTATCATACGGTGAATCGCACGCAAAAGGTGTTGAATTCGCCAAGTAGCTAAAACTTAACACAAGACATTCAAAACTAGAACAAGCTGACACTAAAAGAACAAGTTTTAAACAAGTAGCTAACTTAAAAGACATGTTGCAGTTCAAACAAAACTTAAAAGGTCAATTCATGAAACAGTTGAAAGTTAAAGGAAACTTTTCTAAAGGAGAAGAATCAGCAGAAGTTGTTGCTGAATTTTTGAAGACGTTAAAGAAAAGCTGAAGTAAAGCAGAAGCTTAATCTGAATGTTAAACAATGAAAGCCTGGGAATTTCGCTTTTGGATTGAAGTCGTATTTAACGTTAGTGAAGAAGCGCTGCCTTTTGTCACGGCTAGGCAGTCTTCAATACGTACGCCAGTTCTCCGAAATATATACACCGGGTTCATAGAGAAGCACATGTCAACGAGTTCCATATCGCCCATAATTGATGGGGAACCATGGCTTGGCCGATTCCGTGTCCAAGTCGGTGAATGAAGTATTCACCTATCCAGCTTCTGCGATAATGTCACGATACAACAATTTCGCTAGCTTTATGTGTTTTACTGCTGATAGCTGTATCGTGCTTTTGTAATAAATGTCATAGATTTCTTGATGGCGTGTGTCTTCGCGCTTTCCTTCCAAAGAACCGTATGAGTAATGTCACTTGGCGTCATCGACCATCGTTCCAGGTCAAAGAGACCCATTCGTTCTTTGAGAGGACGGCTGGTTCACCATGAGATCCAGTGGTGGGTCCCAAAGAGCACCATTGTATCAAAGCTCATTTGAGAGACACCAGTTTTTTTCATTTCGAATTGATAATGCAACGACTTCACGTTCTGTAATGCCAACTTTCGGCGCCTTCCATTTCAATGGCTTTACGCAAAGGTTCCTTAGACGAGTTTATCGATGGCTTTCGCGTCTTTACGAGACGAAGTTGTTGCACGACTGGTGTGTCAACTGGAGAACTGAATACCAGGGAAGTGCTTGTAATTGTTCAGCTGCAAAGAGTGAAGTCCACTTTTCCACGGCGAAATTAAGCTCGTAGGAAGTGTCTTTAATCGTATCTGATAAGAGTTTCCAGCCGTCTTCATGTCTGGTAATTTCTTCTGATAAAGTCAGGTTCTGCCTTTTGAGCCACTTGATGTTCAATGCTGGAACGAAGAGTAGCGGAGTCGCTCTGGTGTATATAGTACGAGTGCCACGATTTGTCTTGTGGCTCTGTTGAGAATTTTGTCAAAAGACGAATGGTCTCGGATTTTGGATAAAAACAATCGGATTTGTTTTTCTTCATTTCATTTTCCAATTGTAAAAAGTAGGGTTGTTTTATAATTACCTTGATTCTATTGTAGCATATTATTACATCATCAAATAGTTTCAAAAATTATGAAAATTGTTAGGAACGTCAAAAGATTTATGAAAGTGCCACCATGATTAGATGAAAAGATGCACAAAGGAGATTTGTAGATGGAAAAGCAAAATTACGATTTATGACGTTGTCAGAAGTAAATGTATCCATACAGTAGTAACGGCCCAACGTAAAACCAGCGACCGTAAGAGAGTACTAGATGTTATCGATGAATTAGATTATCGTCCAAATGCCGTTGCTCGAGGACTTGCAAGTAAGAAAACTATGGATGTTGTCATTCCAGATGTCACAAACTCTTTTCTGTGAGCTAGCGTGGATTGATGACATTGTGACAATGTATAAATATAAATTATTCTAGCGAACTCAGACCAAATAATCATAAAGAAATTCATGTTAAACACATTATTGTCAACAAGTAGATGGTATTATATATGGGGAACCATTTAACACCTGAATTACGCACTCGAAATTATCCGCTCTTAAAACACCTATCGTTTTCCAGCAGGAACAATGGACGTGGACATGAAATTGCGCCTGCAAGCATGGACTTTCAAAAGAAGCAAACTCGCAAGCAGCCGTCGAAACATTAATTGAACGACATAAGAGTAGCGTTCGTATCAGGGCAAAGAAGAATGCGTTGCTTGTCAGATTTCGTTTAGAAGGATATAAAGCTGCTTTTAGATAAAGCAGGTATTAAATTGGATCCTAAATTAGTATACTGAAGTGCATGACATATCACGCCGGTGAATCAGCAGCGAACGCATTCATAAAGCAGGTAACAGCGGCAATCGTAACTGACGACGAAAACTTGCAGGATTATTAAATGATTAACTGACTTAGGAATTAAAGTTCCTGAGAAATTCGAAATCATCTCAAGCAATAACTCTAAATTAACGAAGATGACTCGTCCAATTTCTTTTCAACAATTGCACCCACCTTTATATGATATCGGTAGCGGTAGCAATGCGTCTATTGGACTTGAAGATCGTGACAAAGAAGAGATTGTTGAATCTGAAATCACATTACCCACAAGATTTTGAGTCACGACACAACCAACAGGAGGAATAAACAGCCTAATCGGAATTCGATAGGCTGCCTCTACCTCTTTCTTTCCTATAATATATAGAAGCATCAGTGCTATTGGACATCTGTCCGTGCCTTTTGCCTGTTTACGGCCACGTGCCTGAGTTGTTGCAGGAGCTGGAGTTGGACGTGCTATGTTGCTGCAGGCAGGAGCCATACGCAAAGCTCTGAGTCGCAGCAGAGCCTGAGTCAGATATGCAGGTTTCCTTTCTCTCTTCTGTTCTCTTTTCTTCTTTCTCTTATCGCCAGAAGATGAAGATTTACCCAGAATCGACTTAATTCTTCAGTTGCACCCACCATAAAAGTCATATCTTTGGATCCAGTAGGAGGGAAAGTCCTTCGAACCAATTCATGGTCACTGGAATCCACCGATTGAGTAAGCACCACCATTTTCTCCTTTTAAATGAACCTGCTGTACCAGCTGTTGATACGACAGAATCACGATATACAGAGTCTGAGTCTGCTGCAAAGCTTGTTTCTCACCAATCAATCTCAGGGTTTGCTTCGGCTGCAGCTCTATTAAGTTCGTCCATTGGACGTTGGCCACGCATCGCGTCGGTTCACCGTATCCGTCGCCACCAGTAATTGCGTATCGAGCGTTATAGAAGTTGTCATATCCAATCCATGAACCGAGAGTAACTGTTGGTGTCTAAGCCACAAACCAGTTATCAATCTCGTTTTCTGAAGTACCTGTTTTACCAGCTAAATCAGAACTGAATCCCATATTTCCTTTAATGTTATAGAAGATAGAGAGCTTGCGATATCTTGTAACATGTTTGTTGTTAGGAACGCTGTTGCATCTGAGAAGACGCGCCTGATTTATCTTCGTGTTGGTAAACACATTCCACGAGAGTCTCAATCTTTCGATTAAATGATTCGTGGTGTTCACCGCCATTAGCCAGTGTTGAGAAGGCACTTGTTTGTTCTCTTACAGAAGGACCTGTTCTCGTACCACCGATTGAAAGGGCGATATTTTGATATTCATCTTCACCGATACCTTCAGTGATTCCCATTTTCTTCAAGTATTCACCAGCGTTAATCCCTTTTTGAAGCATTGCTTGGTAAATCTTAATTACTGGGTTGTTTAATGATTTGAATATGTAACGAACCGTTAAGAATTGGTTCGTAATTGAGTTACTATAGTTGGTTGGTTGCAAGTTCCGTTTCCTTGTGCGATACTGATTATCCGAACGACACTTGCTGGGAACCGTTGTTTTCAATCGCTGGCATATACCAAGATTGGCTTGATGGTTGAACCAGGAGAGCGGTGTGTTGAAAACGCGTGGTCCACTTGGTTAGCTTCAAAGTCACGACCTGCGACAAAACCAAGAATACGACCTGTTTTATTTTCGATTAATACAGCACCATTTTGAGCTGGCTCTTTTTGAGATTTCGTTTCACCAGTACTTTGATCAACATATTGAGTGTTATACGTTGGTCCAATTAAGTCCCCGTTTTCAGCAATAGCTTTTTGCATTGCATCGTATACTTTTTGGTCAACGGTTGAAGTGACACGGTAACCTGAAGAACTTAATTCACGCCAGCTTCGCATAGTATTTACTATATAATTCTGAGTCGTTTTTAACATCGTTATACGTCAATTTGTTTTTCTCAGCTGCTTTTGTCATTAAGACTTTCACCGCTTCACGATGAACAGCTTGATATAAGTATGATTGACGGTTTGAAGTGTTTCTTGGAGGAAGGAAGTCCTTCGTAATGTCATACGCTAGAGCTTCTTCGTATTGTTCTTTAGTAATTTTGTTTTCACGATACATACTGAAGAGAACGGTCTTCATACGTTCTACACCAGCAGATACGTCTTCTTTCATTGTTGCGATGTTTGTATAGTGTAAACACTGGTTTTGAGGACCCACAAGATACGCTGTTTGTACATGATAGTCTTTGTGGAACACCGAAGACACCTTTGAGCGGCTCTTCGATACCAGCAATGTTTAACCCGTTATTAGTCCAAACGGAGAAACGTTATAAGCTTCTGATTTGGTTCGTAAAGTGTTTTTCAAGACGTAATGCGTAAAGAATTTCGTTTGCTTACGTTTGAGAACTTTGCTTGTTAAAATCTGTTGCTTAATTAATTGTTGTGTTAACGTAGATCCACCCGTTGCGCCTGAATCAGAAGAAGCAACTTCTGTAAGAGGGCACGGATAAGAGCTTTGGAACAATCCCATATGATCATAGAATGAACTATCTTCTGTAGCGATGATTCCATCTTTTACATATTGCGAAATTTGATAAAGGTTTTACGATACGTAATTCATCAGTATTTACATCTGAAATCTTCGTTCCATCTTGATAGTAGAACAGAGAAGTTGAGATTTCGATGGCATCACCATTTGTTCTTGAGTAAGAGGTTCTTCATTAAGTCAAACTCAAAGTATCCAAGTCCAATCCCGCCCGAATACACCAATGAGCATCAAAAGTTAGAATTGGTGATTACAAAAATGTTTTATGACTGAATAAGCAATATTAAAAAAAAAACGCATATTTTAAGAATCGGTTTGTTCCCAGAAAGTAGAGCCTCGCCAATCTGGAGTTGGTCTTGTTCTGACATAAGTTCAACTTTTCATTTATACATATTTTGTCCATTATATCAAAAACATGAAAATTACTATTTTTACTTGTAGGAGTAGGGTTTAGAGAAGTTTTTATAAAAAGTTTTAGGTGTAAAGAGAAATACTTTACATCCGTCTATCTGCTAAACTATGTAACTGTGAGATTACATGGAGGGTAAATAATGGCAGTTAAATTCGTTTAAACGTATGGTTCTAAGAAAGTCCTTTCTACCGTGTAGTTAGAATGATTCACGTTCACCACGTGATGGTCGTTTCATCGAAACAATCGGAACATACAACCCACTATTAAACCCAGCTGAAGTTTCAATCAATGAAGAATTAGCATTACAATGGTTAGCAAACGGTGCGCAACCTCTGATACAGTTCGTAACTTGTTATCACAACATATCATGAAGAAATTCCACGAATCAAAGTTTTCTAAGTAATTTCTTAAAGTCGACAATTCGATGAGGAAAGAATGCCTGAGATTAGTGAATTAGTATTGTCAATGGTTAATAGTTGAATTCCCTGATGATGTCACGACATCTCTGAATCAGAATTCATGTACTTTACGCGAATCCTCAAGATATCGGTCGCGACGGTAAACAAGGTCGGTGGTCATGCAACCGTACGATTACTTATATGTGTTCGTACTGCGAAAAAAACGTGTCTTAGTATTGAGAACCTAGATTATTAGGATGAGCTTGGAGAAACCGGCTTTTTTTGTTATATATATCAGGACCAACGATGTCAACTTTCGATTAGTTTTATATAGCTGTACTAGGACCGGATTGAGCCTATGGTCTCAATCTCTTCGATATTCAAATGACTTATAAAAAATTTTAAGAGTCCATAATTCACTTTAATGCTATCCCTAGTACTGTTATAATCCGAAAGGTTTGAATCGTTGGTACTATAAAAGTTGATTTCGCGGCTTCACCGTGGGGAAGAGAAAAAAGGTGTCTATGTGCTTAAAATGTTAGTGCGCATATGGATTTCGTTGAGTTAGAGTGAAGAAAGGTGGTGATACCAGAGGAGGTATAACGTCGCTGTAACGATGGCATGTTCTTTTATTGTTAGTACTGGTTTTGATTGTCGAGTTTTATGATATGAGTAAAATTAGTTGAAGGAAGACCTGAGAAAAAGACATAAAAAGAACAAATGAATCGATAATATTATTTATTTGGCCTATCCATATTTGATGTTTGCATTTTGTCTTGAATCACCACACTTGATGGAATGATTACGATACTACGCCAAGTCAGTTGTTTACGGATTATATGCAAATTGCGTCTGTCGAAGTACGCTGTTGAACGTGGCTATTATGTTTC